>Ga0206103_100034_pt1 | contig 187081 bp, 158 predicted proteins | sample 1B5Ametagenome_FD_148638 | JGI IMG/M metagenome (GOLD analysis project Ga0206103, IMG submission 148638) | Enriched microbial communities from leaf-cutter ant dump, University of Wisconsin, Madison, United States - 1B5A | ecosystem: Environmental > Terrestrial > Nest > Insects nest > Nest dump... | reverse complement strand
GGAGTAGGGATTATCATGTTAGAGAAGCTCGAAGCCTTGCCGGTTTGCCAATCTTATTCTACTCCCTTTGTTCTTTGTCCATTTTAAATTATCTTTATTACAAATTTAAGGCGATACAAACATAGGAAGGGTTTTGCAAAATGGCGGGGTTCCGTCTAAGTTGAAACTTTCGGCTTCGTAATCCGCAAAAGCCAATTTTATTGGCTTTTTTTGTAATTTAGCAAATAGAAATTGGCTTTTGCTACGTGTCGTCTAAATCGAAACTTTCGTCTTCGATTTCCCGCCACTTCGCATTCTATGGATAAAAACAAATATTTATCAGATAAATTTTCAAAAATCAAGCTGCAAATTTCCGTGTATTCACATAAGGCGTTCCGCGATTGATCACTGCAAAGACACGACCCAAGATCTTATTCCGAATATTGTTTAGAATCAGCATCTTTGGCTTTCCTTCTTTTACTTTTCTGTCGTAATACTGTTTGAGCTCATAATCCCAGGCTTTTGCATTCAAAGCGCACATGTTGAGCAAAGACTTCAGTTTTTTGTCTGCCAGATTACTCACTTTCGTCCTTCCTCTGACCGAACTCCCACTGCTGTATTCAAAAGGAGCTACACCGCCGTAACAGGCCAGCTGGCGGCTGTTCTCAAAACTGCTGAATCCGCGTGTAACGAGCAAAAGATAAATCGAGGTTTGCGGTCCGACTCCCGGAATGCTTTGTATCAGCCGGTCTTTTTCTTTCAGATCTCCATTTTGGGAAAGCAGTTCCTGTATCTTTTTGTCCAGCTTTTTTAAATTGGTTTTCAGTTTGCGTATGGTTGAAGCATTGTTTTTCAGAAGATCTGTCAACAGTTTTTTGGGCAGATAACCGATGTTCTCAGTTGTCCGTTCAAACAGCTGGATTGCTTTTATCAGCTTCTCTCTTTCTGTATGGAGCAGCCTGATTTCCTGCAGCGTCTCATCGGGCAGGCTGCCTAACTTCAATTTGTGCTGATGAGTCAGTGCATATAATGCAATCTCCTTTGAATCGGCCTTATCTGTTTTTCCTCGGGTGATTCCTTTGCTGCGTTTGATCTCCATAGCCGGAATCATCCGGTAATCCAACTCCCTTTTGGATAAAAAGTAACACAAAGGCATTGAATAAACTCCTGTATCCTCAAAAGAAAACAATACAAGGTTTAAATCAATTTTAAACTTCTTCAGACGATTCAGCAGTTCCTGCAAACCTTTTACAGTATTGGCAATGACAAAGTGTTTGCTGTCATTTGGATCTGAAGGTTGAATCAGACTGATGTCCAGTTTTAATTTGGAGACATCAATTCCGACAAATAATTCATAGTTTTTCATATATTTGAATTTAGAGAAACAATGATGTTGATTTGCTTTAAAGCCTTTAGTAGTTCTATGAAACTGTCATTCTATTTGAAGCCGGTCAACTGTGAAAGGAAAGTCGGAAGACTAATGCGAAGTATAGATCTCAAATCTACCAAAGCCCAAAGTTCACTTCTGCTTTCCTTTTGAATATTTCAAATCATTGTTTGATTATAAAATTAATGAAAACAAAGTAAAGGCAAAGCCCCGAAACGTTGGTGGCAATAAATTTGGGACGGTGCTACTATCAAAAAACAGACATTAAATTAACACTATGAACAAGCTAAAACTTGCATATCAAGAAATCAAAAGCCGACTAACGGGTTTTAGTATTCCAATCTTTGGACTTTCGTGGCAACCAGACGAGGCTGAAATTAAAATTGCAAAACGACTGATTACACAATTAGAAGACAGAAGAGTTTTATATTCAGTATACGAACTTGAAATTCCAAGACATTGCGTAAGTTCTGTTATGGAAATTAGACGAATCTTGACAGACGAAGTTGGCAAGGTTTCACAAAAAAGTCAATTGTATCAAGATATACAATTATTGAGAGCCGCTTGCAGAAAATTTTTAGACGACATTCATCACGTTGAAAGAGATGTTGACAATTATCAAAGTTTTACAACGGTAAGCGGTTGGATATTCTTGACAGCGTTAGGAGAGTTAAGAGGTGTTTTCGGTATCGGAATTGCTAAAATTGCTGTATCCTATGGCATTGACATTACAGGTGATTTAACGAAAATAATTCCTATTATTGAGGACAATTCAAAATTACAAGGACATTCACGCAAAGAACTTGAGTAATAATGAGCTTAAATATTTTTCAAATATGGGATAGTATCGGACGAAAGACACCTTTCGCTGTTAGACGAGATAATTGGACAGACGAATATTACACCATAGTTGAAAATGTTGAATGTGAAAAAATGCCATACGGGAAAGCGTATGGTTATCCGACTTTTCACGGACAATACTCAACGCACTACGAATATGACAGTAAATGGAAAAGAGAAAAACTTATTCCTTGTTGCGGTTGCTATCAATGGACATTAGTTGAGAATGCTAACTTGACAAAATACAAAGACGGTCTTAAGGCGACTGAAAAATCAGTCAAAGCAGCTTACACAATTAGTTCGCCCTTTTATTTTGGCAAGTATCATCAAGGCAAGACAGTTGAAAAAGTTTTTAGAGAAAATTCAAACTACATTGAGTGGGCTATTAACAACATAGACAAGTTTTTCTTGACACCAGAAACATTTGACTATTTGAACAACCTAAAACCCGACTTCAAATTCAAGGACACGACAAAGAAACTAAACGATGAAAAGTCGGCAAGCGACAAAAAGCATAAAGCTTTACTGCCACCAACAGCGGTTTGGCGAAATGCGGAGTTCAGTGGTTAATTGAAAGTTTGTGCATCTTTCATACATTTGTGCATAGTGAAAGTGTAGTGCTTCTATGTCCCGCACTTCGCCAAACCGCAAAACGTTAGCGGCAACTTTATGACGACAGAACGCATCAATAAAGAACAACTAAAAATTTTTAATTCGTATGGTGGCGATATTGACGGATTTTTGCGTATGAATAAAACGTACGAAAAAGAAATCTTTGGCGAACATTTAGATGAGAAATGGACTTTTCTTACAAACACATTGCAAGATTTTGAACTCATTGCCAAACGACTTTCATCATACGACTACACAAAAAACGTTTTAACAGAAATAAACGAAAAGACAGACGGAGAAACTTTTCGACTTTTGACAAGCAAAATTGGTTTCTATGACGACTTTCAAAAAGTAAGAGATATATTGGAAACTATAAAAGATTACACTAACAAAGACACGGACACAGTTTGGGCAGGCTATGACAATGCAGACGAATTTCTGACCGACCTAAACGCAGACATTGAAAAAGTGAAATTTTGCGACTTTGCAACATTGGACAAATTAGAAATGGAATTTGCACCAACATCAACATATCAAGAATTTTCACTTTCAAATGGGTGGAGTGAATTTTTTTTAGAACTTGCAAAACGTTTTGACAAACTGAACGAAAAATTGAAAAAATACGAATACAGCGACAACAAAAAACAGTGGTGGAAATTTTGGGATTAAAAAACGAATTGCATAAGACAGCATAATGGGCTTATGTGACTCGTGGGACGTTCCACGAGTCCCTGATGTCACTAAAGATGGAAGATAAAGATAAAAATACAGAAGGTTTTATCCCAAAGCATGGAGGATATCATAATCTGATAACTTATCAGAAAGCGGAAATCATCTTTGATGCTACCAATTATTTTACGAAAAGAGCTTTTAGGAGATTTGACAGAACCATTGACCAGATGGTACAGGCAGCCAGAAGTGGAAAACAAAATATTGTAGAGGCCAGTATGGCTTCCGGCACTTCCAAGGAAGCAGAAATAAAGCTGACCAATGTGGCACGGGCATCTTTGGAAGAACTGAAAATTGATTATCAGGATTTTTTGAGACTCAACAAATATGAAATTTGGGGAATAGATCACAGATATACCAAAAGGTTCAGAGAATTAAACAGAACGCCCAATGCAACTTACGAAACCTACAAAAAAGCATTGGAACACGATCAAATTGAGATATGTGCCAACAGCATGATCTGTCTGATAAACATTGTGAGTTATTTACTTTCGCAGCAAATTAAAACTTTGGAAAAAGAATTCTTGGAAGAAGGCGGATTGAGAGAAAGAATGACCAAAGCAAGAATTGAAAAACGAAATCAAAACAAGAATAAGGACAAGAAATAAGCAACATAGGAGAACCTACTACTCATTGATAAAACTATTCGGTTTAAATTCTCGAGAAACACAATTACCAATTGCATCAACTATTTCAAAACAAAGAATTCAAATTATTCCAAAAAACTTTCTCTTCCCCTGTAACATTCCCCACAATTCAGCTACCAATTGAATAAAATTACTGCAATGAAAAAACTATTTTTTTCCTTTTTGGCTGTTCAGTTCGCAATCTCAATCAGCGCACAGGACAAAACCCAGTATCTGGAAGTGGATTATCAGATGGAGGTGAAACTGGATATTGAGGAAGTGCTCAACAATGTGCCGGCAGAATGGCGTGCAGCCGTTCAGGATCAGCTGAAAATGGAGATGGGAAAAGGCATCTTTTTGGATTACAAACTGAGAACCAATAATCTGGAATCTGAATACAAGATGCAGGAGAAACTCAGCAATTCACAGTCGGGCGGCGGAATGATCGCTAACCAGATTGCCGCAATGGACAAAGAACCGCTGTTCAAAGATCTGAAAGACGGTTTTTATCTGAAACCTTATGATATCGGAAAAGCATACATCATCAAAGATTCGCTTCAGAAATTTAACTGGAAGATTACAAAGGAAAAAGAGCAGATCGCAGGTTTTGATACTTACAAAGCAACCGGCGTGATGAATGATTCGATCGATGTAACTGCCTGGTACACACCCAAACTGAATTTCAAAGACGGCCCGGATCGTCTGTGGGGCCTGCCCGGTCTGATCCTAAAAGCCGAATTTACTGCCAACGGTGCAGATCTGGTCATCACGGCAGTCAATGTGGCGGTGAAAGAAGATGAATTCAAAATCAAAAAACCTTCAAAAGGACAGACACTGACCGAAAAAGAGTTTATGGAGGAAATGAAGAGAATGCAGGAAGAGTACAAAGATATGTACGGCGGAGGCGTCGATTCGGAATAAATCGGGCTTGAAATTACGGACAGCCCATATTGAATGGCGAACCGTATCGGTACGGACATTCGTCCTTGTCGTCTGGCACTCCGTCCAAATCAGAATCGGTGGAAAGACTGCGGTTGAATTCAGCCGAAAGTTTTGAATCTTCCGGACAGCCCATATTGAACGGCGAACCGGCTTCGTTCGGACAGGCATCCTTGAGATCGTGAACACCGTCCAGATCGATATCCGACCATTTTTCGGAAATCAAAGCGTGCTGCTGAGCGCAGGACGTCAACAAAAAACCTAAAACCAGTATGTAATTTAAATTTTTCAAATTTGGAACGGGTTGTTGCAAAGTTAATTCATTAGCTTGAAAACAACCCTTCTGTTTTCAAAATTCTTCTGTTTGTCGCAGATTTCATGAGGTCTGCATTCGGGATGAAGCAGCTCGGTATCCCCTTTTCCGATGATCTTCAGCCGTCTGACATCAACTCCTTTATTTTTCAGATAAGCAAGCACAGCTTTTGCACGATTGACCGAAAGCGACATATTGTATTCGGCAGTTCCGGCAGCATCGGTATGACCTTCGACGATAAAATCTTTGTCTTTCATGCTCTGAATGATCGAAGCGGCAGTATTGAGTTTTTCATAAAATTCAGGCTTGATCACAAACGAATCAAAATCAAATTCGATGCCTTCAATCATCCGGTTCACCTCCATCGCCATCTTTTCCTCTTTGGTTTTGGGACAGCCTTTCCGGTCGTTCACACCACGGTCAAACGGACAATCATCCACCGTGTTGGGCATTCCGTCAAAATCGGAATCAAAATCATTCTGAAACGTCAATACGTTGTTGATATTTGAATAAAGTGAAGTCTTTCTGCCTTTGCTGTCATTCAGATTTGCATAAGATTCCTGAAGAAATGAGGTGTAAGGCGTGGAAATATTCAGTTCCTCGCCCAGCTGCACGATCTGAGTTCTGTATCTGCCGGTTTTGATGCAGCTCTGGCCGCAGCGTTCCTCTTCCTGCAGCAGAAAATCAATCTTTTGTCTCGCCCACAGATATTTGAGGATGGCCAGATCGTCATTGTTTCTTTGGTTTGGCAGACTGAATTCCTCCCGATAATCTCTGTTGCCGGTCACACCGGTCAGCACCAGTTTCGGATCTCTGGTTCCGCTGCATTCCTTGCTGACAAAACTTGAAGATTCGCTCGACAGAAAACCGTTGAACTGATTCGGATAGGTTTCCCTGAGATTCAATTCCCTCGAACTGACTTCGATATGTCTGAGCAGCGGCGTACGGATCAAATTGAAAAAATCATCGAGTTCCTCACCTGCATACTCCTGATCGCTGATCAGAACCGGCTTGGTCCCTCCTACCGCAGCCAGCTGCTGAAGCGTCTTCCGTCCGATTTCATATCCGATTCCAAAAACAAAATACTGCGCATATCTCAGATTTTCCTTCAATCCCTGATACAGCTGATAATCTGCGCCGAACATTCCGTCGGTTACCAGTACCACGATCCGGTTGAATTCTTTTTCGGGTTTATACTGATAAACTTTCTCCATCGCTTCGACCAGCCTGGTTTTTCCGGTTCCGGTTTGGCTGTTGATCGCTTCTATCGCCAATGCCTTATTTTCAGGACTTGCCAAAACTGATTTCTCTGCAAAAAATCCGCTTTCGCCTGCAAAAAACAGGATATTGAATTTTTCTTCGGGATTCAGATCATCCAAAATCCGACTGACCAGTTCCTTTGAGGTATCGAGCGGAAAACCGACCATAGAACCCGAAACATCCATTACAAAAATGTATTCACGCGGTGCAATGTCTTCGGGTTTGAGCAGTTTTGGCGGATCGACAATTCCGAGAATGTAACGGCAGCCTTTGTCTTCATAAACCAGCATTCCGGCTTCTGCCTTGTCTCCTCTTGTGCTGAATTTCAAATCGATATCTGATCTAATTTCAGTTCCGCTGTAAGTATGATTAAAATATCTGGATGAAATTTTCTTTAATTCCGACGGATAAGGACTGATCTCAGATTCGGTTATCGGTGTCGGGCTGATGATGTGAAACTGAAAATTAAACCTTTGGGGAATCTCCTTATAATTTTCGGTGACAAACGAAGGAATCGTCAGGAATTTCCATTCGTCTTCAGCATCGACTTCGGTCACATATTTGAGCACCACACGGATTTCTTCATTCTTTGGAAAATCGGCAAGTTTCAGACTGACAAATGAATCCACATTATGAAACAGTCCGATTTTCTTTCCTTTTTTATTTTCGGCCAATACCTGTTTTCTGATATTGTCCATATTTTTTGATTCGAGCGTAAAAATCTTTTCGGGATAATAAACCGTCAGCTCATACAGCGAAGCATCGGACGAAATCGGAAACAGATAAGATGCGGAATCCGTATTTTCGACTGTAAATGACTGATAGAGTCTGACATCGGCAGTTGTGCCGACCACATTGACTTCGAGCGACTGGCTTTTCAGTTCGATATCACCCTTTTCGGACCACAGCTGAGGAACCCGATCCTGCTGGCAAAAGACCGATGTGAAAATGAATAAAAGGCTAAAGGTCAGTATATTTTTCATCGATGAAAATATTGGGCAAGATAGAAAAAATGAGCGAACTCAGCCGTTTAAGGAGCTGTTTAAAATTTATTGCAATTATTTTCATAGGGGTTTTGAGATGGATTTTTTGCTTTTAATTTGAAGCGCCATCGGGATAAATCAGGAATTAAAAGTGAAAAACAGGCTCAAAATAACATAAAAATAATGCAAAGATGAGTTGAAACAGCTCAGATATTATTTTTCGGTAAAATTTAAACAAGCTCCTATAATAAATCCGTAAAGAAATACTTATTATTTTTGTATAAAATCTGTAACATGCAATTTAAATTCACAGAAATTGAACGGGTGTCCGAAATCTCTGCAAAAGAATTTCAAAAATACTATGTAAAACCTCAAAAGCCGGTGGTGATCGAAAAAATCACAAAAGACTGGCCGGCTTATGAAAAATGGAATTTTGATTACATCAAAGAAGTAGCGGGCAAAAAGTTCGTTCCGCTTTACAACAACGATCCGGTTGATTATTCAAAAAAAGTAAATGAACCGGTCGAAACGATGATGATGAGCGATTATGTTGATCTGCTTCATCAGGGTCCCACCGATCTGAGGATTTTTCTGTACAATATGCTCAAACAGGTGCCCGATCTTCAAAATGATTTCAAATATCCGGATCTGGGTCTGAAACTGTTCAAAAGCATGCCGATGCTGTTTTTTGGCGGTGAAGGTTCAAATGTATTTATGCATTATGACATTGATCTGGCCAATATTCTTCACTTCCATTTTGCAGGAAAAAAACAATGCATACTGATTTCGCCCGAACAGTCAAAATATATGTACAAAATCCCGTATTCGGTGATTTGTCGTGAGGACATTGATTTTGATAATCCCGATTTTGAAAAATGGCCGGCGCTTAAAAATCTGAAACCGATGATCGCCAATCTCAGTCATGGCGAAATGCTTTATATGCCTGAAGGCTGGTGGCATTATATGAAATATCTGACACCCGGTTTTTCGATGAGCCTGAGGTCGCTTGCCAAAAAACCCAAATATTTTTCGGAAGCGGTTTACAATATTTTTGTAATGAGGACTTTTGACAATTATATGAGAAAACTCAGAGGGAAGAAATGGATTGAGTGGAAAGATGAACAGGCGGTCAAAAGGACAAACCGGCTGGTGGGTGCTTAAAATCAATTCAATTAAAAAATCAAATCCGGAAGCAGTGATGTTTTCGGATTTTTTATTTAAAAAGCATAAACAATAGTTAGTTTTTCGGGTCATTTGAATACGAGCCATTGAATTCAGTCATAATTATTGCCGTCGGTTGAAACCAACGGAACAAAAGACTGTCACTCAAAGCGGGCTTCAGCCCCATTGAATCAAGTTGTGATTTTTTAATTTATTGTTATTGAAAGATTTAAATAAATCAAATCAGAATTTTAATTTTAATAAAACGCAATTCATTTCGAGAATTCATTTTAAATTTCAACAATCAACTCCTGATTGAAACCGGCATTTTCATTTGTTTCAAATTAATTAACTTCACAAAAATTTTATTCAAATATGAAATCACACAAAACAATCGCATTCTCTCTGCTCCTGCTGACAGCACAATTCACGGCTGCACAGTGGGGGCCGCAGCGGACACCGAAAGAACCCGATCCGATTGTAAAAAGTTTTGTCGAAGAGGCTGAAAACAATTCGCAACTCGAAGAACTTGCTTTTGAACTGATCGATGTGATCGGTCCGAGACTGGTCGGTTCGCCCGGAATGGAACAGGCAAACGACTGGACGGTTGCAAAATTCAAAAGCTGGGGAATCGATGCCCACAAAGAAGAATTCGGACAATGGGATTCGTGGCAGAGAGGAATTACACATATCGAAATGACCTGGCCACGCGTGAAAAGCCTGGAAGGAATGCAACTTGCCTGGTCACCGGCAACCAAAAAACCGGTGGAAGCAGAAGTGATCATCATGCCCCAATTCAAAAATGAAGTTGAATTCAAAAGCTGGCTGCCAAACGTGAAAGGGAAATTCGTGCTGATCGACCAGTATCAGCGCTGGGGACGCCCCGATTATCAGATGAAGGAATTTGCAACCGAAGAGGATTATCAGCAGATCAAAGACCAGCGAAAAGCGGATGAAGATGCTTACAAAGAACTGATCAAAAATACCGGTCATTCAAAAAATGAATTGCCGACCGTTTTTGAAGATGCGGGTGCAGCGGGTATCGTCGGATCATACTGGACAGGCATTATGGGTGCCAACCGGATTTTTGGTGCAAAGACAAAAAAGATTCCGACCATTGATCTTTCGGTTGAGGATTATGGGTTGCTTTATCGTTTGACGCAACACAACAAAGCGCCAAAAATCAGGGTTTATGCAGAATCAAAATCAAACGGAAAGGCAAAATCATTCAATACGATTGCGGTCATTCCCGGCAAAGAAAAACCAAATGAATATGTGGTGCTTTCGGCCCATCTCGATTCATGGGACGGAGCAGGCGGTGCGACCGACAACGGTACAGGAACCATCACCATGATGGAAACCGCAAGGGTGCTCAAAAAACTGTATCCGAATAACAAAAGGACGATCATCATCGGGCTTTGGGGCAGCGAGGAACAGGGATTGAACGGTTCAAGAGCATTTATCAAAGACAATCCCGAAATCGTCAAAAACATTCAGGCTGCCTTCAATCAGGACAACGGAACCGGAAGGATTGCAAACATTTCGGGTCAGGGATTTGTAAATGCTTATGATTATCTCGGCCGTTGGATCGATGCACTTCCGCAGGCACAGAAAAAACATATTGAAACCACTTATCCGGGCATGCCTGCTTCTGGCGGATCGGACAATGCTTCGTTCACTGCTGCCGGTGTTCCGGGCATCGGTCTGAGCTCGCTCAACTGGGGATATTTCGGATATACCTGGCATACCAATCGCGATACTTATGACAAAATCATGTTCAGCGAAGTCAGAAACAATGTGATTGTGGCTGCGACCATGGTTTATATGGCGTGTGAGGAACCCGAAATGGTCAGCCGCGAAAAAAGAGTGATGCCCGAAGGCGTTGACTGGCCGAAATCGAGAGATCCGAAAAGAGACGGAAACTGAGAAAAAATTTAAAAAAATAAAGACCGGAAACCGTATCTGCTGATCTCAGCCGGATACGATTTTTGATTTTTGACAGCAACCAATTTTAAGAGAAAAAAGTACGATTTGTCATATTCCGCTTTTTGATTTATATCTAATTTTGAAAGTTTTTTTGAATAAAAATCAATGTTATTTCTGAGGAAACATCTGTTTGCAATACCTGTATTCAACTTTCTGATCGCCGCCTGGTTTGGTCTGACGCTGCGGTCGATGATGGTTCACAGCATGCCGTTCAATTTCAAATTCCTTACCCACGCACATTCTCATGTGGCGATTCTCGGCTGGGTTTATATGGCGTTGTTTCTTTTGCTGGTGCAGTATTTTGTCGGCAAATTCGGAAAAGGATTTCAGCGGCTGTTTCTGGTCACACAAATTGCAGTTCTCGGAATGATCATCGGATTTCCGACCCAGGGATACGGACTGATAACGATAGTCGCTTCGTCGCTCTACATTATTTTCAGTTATGTTTTTACCCGGCTGATGCTCAAAAAGACAAAAGGAAAAAGCTCGGCTGCCTACTCGCTGATGCGGACTTCGCTGTTCTGGCTCTGTCTGTCAACGGTCAGTCTTTGGGCGCTGGGTCCGATCATTGCGACTCAGGGTGCGACTTCAAAACCGGCTTTGCTGACGATACAGTATTTTCTTCATTTTCAGCTCAACGGCTGGTTTCTGTTTGCAATTGTGGCTTTGTTTTTTCATTTTTTGAAACTTCCTGCTTCAAAGACTTTTGATAAATTTCATCTTGCCTTTGTATTGTCGCTGGTCTATACTTTCGGGCTTCCGATCAACTGGTATTATGATTTTTCGATTTTCAGATGGATGAATGCAATCGGGGTTATTTTTCAGCTGATGGCGCTTTATTGGGGTTTTATACTGATTCGGGATCATTATCGCGAATTCTTTTCAAAACTCGACCGGCTGTCGAAATTTCTGCTTCAGTTTGCAGCGGTCAGTTTTCTGCTGAAAATCGGATTTCAGACTTTTTCGCTGATTCCGGATATTGCAAAACATGTTTTCGACAACCGTCAGGCGGTGATCGGATTTATCCATCTGATGATGCTCGGAATCATCAGTGCGTTTCTGTTTTTTGCAATCCGGTTACAGATCAAAAATAAAATCACAAAACGGCTGATCAGCATCGGCATCTGTTTCTTTTTGGCGGGAATCCTGCTGACAGAAGCAATACTGCTCTATCAGGGACTGAGTTATTATTTTCCGTCGATTTCGATTTCAGACTACAAATTTTGGCTTTGGATATTCAGTTTTGCGCTGGTTGCCGGAATCTATATGATACTGATTGCAGCACTTAATTTTGAATTCAGGGACAAGCCGGAAGAAGTTGGAAATTAAATTCCTGTAAACTATTTCCTTCTTCAAGTGGAAATATTTTCGTGCTTTTACATTATTCAATAATTTTCAGGATGACTACAATTCCGTTTACAAAGGAGCAAAAGGGAATCATCAGTGAGATTCCGTTGGTCGGTGATGATTCTGCGGTATATTTTTATACTTCCGATTCAAAATCGGATGCTGTACTGATTTCAATACTTAAAAAACTTTCTTCAATGAGTGACCCGGTTTTGTCAAAATTGCTGAATATTAGCTCAGGACTTTTCGAAATTTGCTAAATGTTTTTTTAGCTTCCTTACAAACATAAAAACAAAGGGAAAACTAAAATTACCAAAAAAAATCAAAAGCCTGAATATTGTATGTATTCAGGCTTTTGATTTAAATTTAATCAATTCAAAATCAATTTGATTCATAAAAAAAGTCCCGAAAAATCGGGACTTTAAATTATGAACAAATTATAAAATCTTACTTTTTCAAATTACCGTACTTTCTCTTGAACTTGTCAACACGTCCTGCGGTATCCACAAGTTTCATCTTACCGGTATAGAACGGATGCGAAGTGCTTGAAATCTCCATCTTAACCAGCGGATATTCCACACCTTCAACTGTAATTGTATCTCTGGTTTCAGCTGCTGAACGGCAGATGAAAAATTCCTCATTGCTCATGTCTTTGAAGACAACCAGTCTGTAATTTTCAGGATGAATATCTTTTTTCATTTCATTTCATTTTCGGTGTGCAAAGATAATTATTGTTTTGAGAAACAAAAAACTTTTTCGAATATTATTTTTTCAGATTTGAAACCGCTGTTCCCTCCTTCTCTTTTTCTTCTGCAGAACGATTTTTCCACCACATATAACCGCCGCCCAAAACAATCAGAACAAACAATACATTGGATGCAAGCGTCAAAGTCTTTCCGGTTTGAATGATCTGCGGTTTGAATTCCATCACCAGCTGTTTGTCGCCTTTCTGCAATTGTACCGCTCTCAGAAAATAATCTGCCTTCAGCAGCGGTCTCTCCTTTCCGTCCACTTTAACCGTCCAGCCGTGCGGATAATAAATTTCTGAAAATACAGCCAGTTTCGGCGAACTGATATCAGCCGAAAAAGTCAATCGATCGGGTCTGTATTCGGTCAGACTGATATTTGAATTATCTGCGGCAGCTGAGGTTTCAGCCTGTCCTTTGTATTTTGAATTCAGCACAGCCGTACTGCTCAGATCGGTATCTTTCAGCGCGAGGATTTCTTCATTTGAATCATTTACCCATTTGATATCCGTTGCCAGCCATACAGGTCCGTATGCATTTCGGTTCAGCTGCACCAGCGGACTGTTCGAATTGCCGTGAATCAGATATTTGGCGTTGAGCAGATTGAGTATGTCTTCCCGGTTTGCCTGAGAAATTCCAATTTTTTCAGCTCTTGGTGAACCCGAAAAATACAGATCGATGATGTCCTGATAATTTCTGAGCTTGGCGCCGTGATAGCCGCCGATCGAATGTGCAAAATAAGAAGTTGTCGCATCATTAAAGGTGCTGAAAACATTGTCAAATACTCTGTAATTTGATTTATCGGCAGTTTTCAAACTGTCAAGCGTCCTGTTAAAAGGAACTTTTTGTGCAATTCCCGCCAGTCTGTAATTTTCTTTTGCGCCGTTGAGCAATTTGGGTGAATACTGGGTCGGAAAAGGATTGTCAACAAACATTTTGTCCACAAAATTATCGTCGTTCAGATATCTTCTGTCAATCTGCCAGCCGTCAGCAAGTGCCAATACCGTAATTCCGAGCACCAGTGAAATGCTACTTTTTAATTTTTTGGTCAGATAGAGGAACATCAGCCCCAAAGTGAGCAGAACAAAAATCAGTGTTCTCAAAGTGTCAGCTTTGAACATCGCGATCCTGTCCTGTTTCAGTGCATTGTTCAGACTGTTCATCACCGAATCCCAAGTGCCGTAGGCGCCTTCATTGTATTCTTTGACCACATCCATCAGCTGCTGTTTTGACTGAAGATCGTAATCGGTCATAAATCCAAAAATACTTCCGCCAAACAGATAGAAAATCACCAATAATCCGACTACACCTCCGCCGGCATAAATCAATATTTTCTTTTTGAATTCATCGGTCAGTTCGCTGTCTTTCACAAACACATAAAGCGTCAGTGCGGCAAGCAGCGGCATCGTGAATTCTGCCATCACCAGCATGGATGATACCGCCCTGAATTTGTCATAGAACGGAAAATAATCAATCATCAGATTCGTCAGAAATTCAAAATTCTTTCCCCATGCCAGGATGATGCTGAGCACAGTCGCACTCAAAAGCCACCATTTGTAGCGCGTCCATTTGTTGCGAACCAGAAACAGACCGATAAAAAACAGAAAAACAACAACCGCTCCCTGATAGGCAGGTCCCGAAGTGCCCGGCTGATCTCCCCAATAGGTCGATACCGGTGATGATGCGAGATAATCAAACAGCTGTGCATCAAATTCATCGTCAAGATTGACGACATGCTGCTGTTTTTGAAATTCTGCGATAAAATTTTTCAGATTGTTTTCATCCGGCTGACTGGCTCCGCCCATAAAATCGGGAATAAACAGATTGAAAGTTTCGAGTTTTCCGTAACTCCAACCGGTGATGTAATCGTGGTTCAGACCTTTTGTATTTTCCTGCAGCAAAGTCATATCCGACTGTCCGCGGGTGGTCTCTTTTGAATATTCATAAGTTGAAAGCAATCGACCTGAATTCAGTCCCAGACCAATCAGACAGGCAGCAATCAGCAGTCCGGTTGAGACTGCAAAGGATTTGATTTCTTTGAGTTTGAATGCATTGGCCAGTTCCACAAAAAAATAAACCAGCATCACCAAAAAGAAATAATAGGTCATCTGCGGATGATTGGCCGACAGTTCAAGCCCCATAAAAAGCGCGGTCAGCACAAAACCCAAAATATATTTTTTCTGATACAGCAAAAGAATTCCGGCAGCAAGCGGCGCAAAATAAGCGATCGCATGCACCTTGGCATTGTGTCCCGCACCAATGATGATAAAATAATAGGTGCCCAGCGCAAAGAAAATTGAGCCGGCAAGTGCATATTTCCAATTTTTGAAAACAACCAGGCCTATAATAAAAAATCCGGCAAAAAGCAAAAAGATGTAATCGGCCGGACGGGGAAGAAATCTGAAAAAATGATCGATCGATTTGATCATATCAAAATCATAGGATGCACCGGTCTGATAGGTCGGCATACCGCCAAACATCGCATCTGACCAGTAGATATTTTCACCCGTCCGGGTCTCAAAGGTTTTCATTTCCTCAGCACTTCCGCGATAATTCACGATATCGGGCTGAAGGATGGAATCTCCCGAAAGCACAGGTGAGCAGTAGATGATGGCAATCAGCGCCATCACCGCAATCGAGACGATACTGAAAATCAGATTTTTATTTTTCATCCTTTTCTTTTTCTTCTTCAATGATTTCATAATCAACCGTATCCGCCTCTATATTGAATTTCGGCTGATCCTGATGGGTTGACCGTTTTTGAGTCGTATTTCCTGTATTTCCACGTGGTGCCGCTTTCGGACTCAGCAGTCTGTTGATCAATCTGATCACCAGATAGGCTGCAACCACATAGAATAAAAATTTTAAAAAAGACATTTTAATTGACTGTTGTTACTATGGTTTGAGTACCGGTTTCGGTTTCTTTCTGATCACCTTTTGAATAGGTCGTGTTCACATTTTCGGTCTTTGTGATTTTTCCGGTTCTGATCCAACCGGTTTCATAATCCAGATCGATCTGACCGCTCACGGTTGCCTTGTTTTTCGTCGCTGCGGTAATACCCGATTTGGGTTCCACATTGGTACTGCTCACATCCTGAGCACCATCCACCACAATGATTGCTTTTCCGTCTTTGATTTCTTTAAAAGTACGGGTGATTCTGTTTTGACCTTTGACCGGTCCTTCGCTGATGTTCTGGGTATCTTCCCACTTCTCGCCTACTTTCATGCTTTTGTCAGGAAAGATATTCAGCGATTCTTCAAATTGAGAAGTGATCGATTCTTTGCTCAGCGAATAATCCAAAAATTCTTTGATCTGTTTTTGATCTTCTGCATTGAAATCACCTTTGACCTTTGTCATCACATTTGCAATGATTTTTTCCAAACCGGTGACAGAAAGGACTTTCCCCTTGTTGTTCATCACCATATTGAAATCCTGACCGGTAATCGCTTTGTAAATTAACCAACTCATCGCAACTTCCTTATCGGCAGGTTTTGTCTTGTCGGTATCGTATGACAGTTGTCCCATTGGTGAATCGGAGCTTTCCGCATACTTCTTGAAAGTCGCTTTGATGGTGAACTGATTGTTTTGAACTTCTTCAACTTTGTAATCAAAAATCACGGTTCTTGAAGAATGAACTTTTATGGTTTTTCCGTCCGAGGTCAGACTCTGGTTCGAATTGACCACAAGTTTGAACGGATAGGATTCTCCTTTTTTGAGATTGTATCTGAAGGTATAGCTTTCATCTTCATTTTTTTTGAGTGCCGAATCTGTATCCGAAAATGCGGTTTCATCGACCTCAACCGTCGGTCCTTCTCCTGCTCCATTTTCAACTTCAGCCGTTTCGGTTTTGCCATTTTCTGATTCTGCAATCTTGTTTTCATCCTTTTTACAGCCTGCAAAAAGAACGGCTGCCAACAGCATGATTGTTAATTTCTTCATCCGGTTTTAAAATTTGGGGCAAGATAGTTATAAAAACTCATTTTTGAGAAAATCGGAATTCATAAAATTGAGTTAACAGCCACAAGCCTGAATTCTATTCAACTGACAGTCAACAGATTTATTTTTTAATCAATATTCCAAAACTGAATTTTTCAGATTTTATCTGCTGTTTCGTCTTCAATTCAATGAAAACCTGTTTTTGTCTATTTTTAATGAAAGGCATAAAATCAGACCATCGATTCGCAATCAAAATTTCAAAATCGGGTAAATTAAAACAAGATTTTATTACATTTGTCCATCAGGGAATTAAAACCTTTACACACACATGAGCTTATTTATCAGAAAACCTTTATCGCAGCTTTTGCATGAAGCGGAAGAAACCGGCGAAAATGCATTGGAAAAAACACTCGGGCCTTTGGGTCTTGTCGCTTTGGGAATCGGGGTCATCATCGGTGCGGGTCTGTTTTCAATTACAGGAATTGCAGCAGCTGATTTTGCAGGTCCGGCAATCATTATTTCATTTATCATCGCTGCAATGGGCTGTGCCTTTGCCGGCCTTTGCTATGCAGAATTTGCGTCGATGATACCGGTTGCGGGCAGCGCATATACCTATTCTTATGCAACCATGGGTGAATTTGTCGCCTGGATCATTGGTTGGGATCTGATTCTCGAATATGCGGTCGGCGCGGCCACTGTTGCATCGAGCTGGTCGGGCTATCTGGGTGAACTGGCAAAGGATTTCGGATTTGAAATTCCGCACGAATTCCTCGTTACCCCTTTTGACGGCGGGATTATCAATCTGCCGGCGGTCATTATCGTACTGCTGATGTCGATGGTTTTGATCCGCGGAATGAGGGAATCATCATTTGTCAATGCAATTATCGTCATACTGAAAGTATCGATCGTACTGATTTTTATCGCAGTCGGTTTTCAATACATTCGACCCGAAAATCTGACGCCTTTTGTACCCGAAAATACCGGGAAATTTGGTGAATACGGAATCTCGGGAATCGTCAGGGCAGCTGCCATCGTGTTCTTTGCCTATATCGGTTTTGATGCGGTGAGTACGGCTGCACAGGAAACAAAAAACCCGAAAAAGGCAATGCCGATCGGGATTTTGGGCTCACTTTTGATCTGCACCGTTCTCTACATCGCTTTTGCCTATGTGATGACCGGTGTTGTAAAATACACAGAATTTACTGCCAACAGTGAATCAAGTCTAGCACCGGTTGCAATTGCGGTAAAAAATATGGGTGAGATCGGAAGCAGCGGAATCGTAATTCCGGCTTATCCGTGGCTGAATACATCCATCATCATTGCAATTCTTTTGGGTTATTCATCTGTAATCCTGGTTTTGCTGATGGGCCAGAGCCGAGTGTTCTATTCAATGAGCAAGGACGGCCTGATTCCAAAAATGTTCTCTGCGGTTCATCACAAATTCCATACACCTTACAAATCAAATCTGTTCTTTTTGATATTTGTCAGTATTTTCGCCGCCTTTATTCCGGGGCGTGTAGTGGGCGAAATGACAAGTATCGGTACACTGTTCGCATTTATACTGGTCTGTATCGGTGTACTGATTATGAGAAAGTCAATGCCAGATGCACCCAGAGGATTCAGAACACCGCTGGTACCGCTGGTGCCGATTCTGGGGATTGTAACCTGTCTGTTTATGATGGTTTTCCTGCCTTTGGATACATGGATGCGACTGGTGTTGTGGCTGATCATCGGCTTGGATGTCTATCTGTTTTACAGCATCAGACACAGCAAACTGACCTCACATCTGGAAGGCGTCAAATTTATGGCGGATAAAACGGTCGGGATTTTGGGAATTATTTCTTCGCTTGCTCTGCTTGCAATCGCAATCGGACATCATCAGACAGCCGACAGAGATCCGGTTACCGGACAGATGAGCGATGAGGGACTGTTTTATTTCTCGCTGGTATTTGCTGTGATTCATCTGCTGATCTTTATTGTGAAGACGATTCAGGGATATAATAGAAAACAGTAATTGGATTTTAATCAAAAAAAACACCCGGCAATTTCAAAATTGTCGGGTTTTCTTTTTTAGAAAATATTGCAGATTAAAATTTTATTGAAAATTAAACCTTAGTAAATTCAATCAGAGTATTTTAAACAGGTATTATTCTGAATTTTCCGGGAATTAATAATGTAATAAGGTTTAGATTTCTTGGATACAATTAGGTTACTAACAATACTTCGCTAAAAACCCTCATAATTATCTGATCCTCAACAAAATGAGTGTTAAAAAATTAGAGTAACTCACTGATAATCAGTGTATTTATGCTTGCAAACAAATTACAAAAAATCGAAGTTATCCTTGCTCAAAGCTACGGTTTTGAAAGCATTCGGACAAATGGAAATGCAATTAGATTGCAGAGTTCCACGCAGTTTTATTTTTATAATCATTTTGTTCCTGAGCATCAGAGGCAGAATCAACTTTTTGCAATTGGAAAGATTTTCGGACAGGTGCGAATCAGGATTTCACTATTTTTTCGAGCGAAGTTTTGATTTTTTGTCGTTCAACAAAGCGTTGTTGAAGGTACATTTAAACGGAAAAACTGCCTTGGCTTTTGATCCGGGTTACATATCGAAAGCCGGAAAGAAAACGCCGGGTGTTGGATATTTTTGGTCGGGTGTTGCCGGGAAAAGCAAGTGGGGATTTGTCCCGATAGCTATCGGGATGCGGATTAGCGGTTTTAGATTTGACCCGAAAAAACAGCTTTTCATTTGTTCGGATTTCAAACGATTGATTTAAAAGATGAAGAAACATTGATTGCGTTTTATGCCCGAAAACTTTTGGAACGGAAAGAATCGCTTTTGGAAATATCAAAATATATGGTTGCAGATGCTTATTTTTCAAAAATCAGTTTTGTAAAACCTGTTATGGAAGCAGGTTTTCAGGTAATTTCAAGACTTCGGGACGATGCCAATTTGCAATATCTTTTCACAGGAGAACAGAAAGGAGGCAAAGGAAGACCCAAGAAATATGCCGGGAAAATTGATTTTAAAAATCTCGGTTCCATACATATGAAATTAGTGTCAGAACTGGAAAACGAGATTGAAGGCTTATTCAAAATCTCTGAAAACCGTGATCAAGATTGTGATTGTTTACACGAAAACGAAAAAAGGAGAATGGTCGCACAAAATATATTTTTCGACAGATTTGGAGCAAGGGTGGAATGAAATTTTGCAGATGTACCGACTTCGGTTTCAGATTGAGTTTTTGTATCGGGATGCCAAACAACACACAGGTTTGAATGATTGTGAAGCGAGAAGCAGAAGAAAGTTGGATTTCCATTGGAATTTATCGCTTACGGCAATCAATTTGGCAAAAATCATTCATTGGATTCCCAAGAAAGATAAAAATCCGAATGAAGAGGCGGTTTTCTCAATGAACGATATTAAAACACAGTATTACAATGAGTTACTTTTGAACCGATTTATTTCAATGTTCGGGATAAACCCCCGAACTTGCTAAAAACAGACAAAAGATTAGACAGTTCCTCGATTTTGGGAAGAGGGCGGCGTGAAGTTTTTAGCGGAGTATTGTCACAAAAACTTAAATAAAATTCATATAATAATTTCCCTGACTGTCGTGACCTCGAAGAGGTCAAATGTGTATGGAATTTTTTGGAATTGAGAAAATCCGACCCCGAAGGCGGTCGAACCATTGTAATCCAAAAATAAAATTAAAATACTATGTTTCAACTAATTGCATGAAATTAAAATCAATCTTAAAGCTTTAATAAAACTTTTTTGACAATTCTTTTGAATAAGGCGTATTGTCCACAATCTTCCAATTGTAAGCTTTTGCAAGCAGATAGATTTCACCCAGATTCTGAATCAGCTGATCATGCGCATCGCTCTCCAGCTGCTTTTTATCAATTGAATCTTCAATTTTTTTAACCGCCCGATCTTTGATTTCGTTCAATTCATCTTCTTTAAAGGTATTGAACCGGCTCTGGTCCAAATCATAAAACTTAAAATCAGGATATGTTTTGATTTCCAATTCGGGTATCTTATTGATATAGATGGTTTTATTCGCAGAATCAATTTCAACATCCATTTTGTTCAGATCATAGGTCGCCTGCACTTTTGCATCGACCATCAGCAGCACTTTTTTGTCAAAACTGAAATAATTTTCAAGACCCGGAATATGCCAGCTGCTTTTGTGAGAAATAACATCCGAAAAATTCTGTTCGGCAACGATCAGTTTGTTCAGTCTCTTGATTTCATAAGCAATCGAGTGGCTGCTTTCAGAAGTGGAACGGTTCTGAAATTTCTTCATGATGATGTAGGTTCCCATCACTCCGATCAGCAGACCGTAAAATATGTACAGTAATTTTTTCAATCTTCAGAATAATTGGGCGCAAGCGGTCTTTCATTCATTATCATCAGTATATCTTCCTCCAAACTGCCCGAAATCGGCGTTTCAACGATCCTGCCGACTTCAACTCCGCCTTTGTAGAATATAAAGGTGGGCACATGTGTGATGTCTTTTCCGGCTTCTTCGCCATAAAAACTTTTCAGATTCTCATTGACTGCAAAGGTGAACAGCCGCTGATCCGGAAATTTCACTTCGTCTATAATTTTGATAAATCTCGGATATTCGCGATGTGTATCTTCACACCAGCTGCCGACAAAGGCTTCGATCCGATATCTTTTGATCTTTGATTTGATTTCTTTTTTGATTTTCTGATCTGCTTTGTACGAATCATATTCGGTATCAAACCATTCAGAAAAAGGCGCTTTTTTAAATGCCTCTCTGTTCACGCCGCCAAGCAGCTCTTTTTCACCATTTGATTTTTTCACCACTCTGTTAAATATATATGGCCCTTCGCAAGCCGTTATCAGTATTGTAAAAACGATTAGGAATAAGCTGTTTTTCATCGTTGGGTTTTGATTTGCAAAGATATGAATATTCGATTAACCTTTAAAGACTCCGTTTTCAAAATGAATGCTTCCGACCGAAAAATCAGCAGCTTTTCCGATTTCGGGATACATTGAATTCTTTCCGATCCAGATTCTGCCTTCCATATCCAGATCGAGATGACCGAAATATGACGACAGATCTCCGATTTCTTCAATTCTTGAATGAAACCCAATCTCCTGTTTGTCCAAATTCAGTTTTTCTTCAAAATAAATTCCGATATCGATCAGCGATTCTGCACTTTCAGATTTCACCGAAACATTTCTGAGCACGATATCCAATGATTTTTTGTCGTTTTCAGGAATTTTATGATACAATTCAGAATCATCTTCTTTTGAATCCGAAATTTTCTCAAGCGCAAGCAGTATCGCCAGTGCATTGAATCTTCTGACTTCGTTTCGCTGATAATCATTCGGAAAATGACCGGCTTCAAACAGCAGATTTGTATATCCGGCTTTCATAAAATTATCGCCGGTTGAGGTCGGATAGAATTCATCCGAAAATCTTGCAATATGTCCGGGCATAACGGTTTCAAGCTGTTTGTAAATATAACCGATCACATCCATCGATTTTTTTCGGGCTTCTGTCACCGAACGCTGTACATCGGGCGAAGGCGCGAGAAATGAGAGCGTTGCCGGTTTTGAACTTCCGCTGACATTGAAAATACTGCGCTGATCATGAAGATTGAAAAGAAAATCGGGTTTGATTTCATTGACCGTTCTTTTCAGCGCTCTGATTTCGGTAGAGGATTCTTTTACATAATCACGGTTGAGATCGATTCCGCAAGCATTTCGGCGGCTGTATCGATTGGAACCGTCAGGATTGAGCATCGGAACAAAATACAGACTGACCGATTCTTTGATTTTTTGACTCAGTTCGTTTTCTGATTTTAAAAATTCAAAAACATCGAGCATTGCACGTGTTCCGGTCGATTCATTTCCGTGCATTTGTGACCAGCCAAAAACTTTTTTATTTCCGTTTCCGATCTTTATCAGATAGATATCATTGTCCAAAAAAGATTTTCCGATCAATTTTTTTTCGGGATAATTCAAATCCACAAAAGATTTCAATTTAGAAAAAGGTAAAAATCTGGATTCAAAATCCTCAATTCTGATTTCCTGATAAATTTCTTCAAACAGTTGGGTCAAATTCATAAAACGAAGATACAATTTTTTAAAATCGATTTTAAGACGATTTAAGCGCATCAAATATTTACTGACAAACACTTGTTGAATTTTTAAAAATATGGTCTGAAATCAAATCAATTTTTCACTTTACATTTGTAATTTACAATTGTGAATAGATTAGACTGACAATTGGTCACTCAAACAACTTTTTAATAACTATTGTTTATTTAAATTATATAATATATTGTAAATGAATTTTATAATTACGATTAGTTAATGTTTTAATTATAATTCAGTTCAGGTAATTCTGTCAGAAATCGCTGATTTTTTACAGTTGTGAAATGTAAATTAACTGTTTATATTTGTAAAATGAAACCAAAAGAAAGAATCATAGAAATCATCGAAAAATCGGGTCTCACACCCTCAGAATTTGCAGACAAAATCGGTGTGCAGCGATCTGCGATTTCACACATCACCTCCGGCCGAAATAATCCGAGTTTGGATTTTCTGATCAAAATCAAAAATGAATTTCCGGAAATTGACACCGACTGGCTGATTTTTGGAATCGAAAAAGAAGAGCAGAAATCGGATGAAGATTCCGAAATTGAAATTCAAAAAGAGAGCATTTCCGAAAAAACGGCTGTCCCCCAGCCTACTCTTTTTGATGACTCGGAATTTGAAAAACCTGAAATTTCAAAAAATGAAGATTCACCTATATATAAAGGTCAAAAATCAAATCCTGATCATTCCGAAATCAAAAGGGTGATTATTTTCTACGAAGACGGCAGTTTTGAGGATTATTTCAAAAGAGAATAATTTTTCGGTCAAAAACCGGATCGATTCTGAAAAAATTTGGAAATAAATCCTAAATTGCCACTGACTATGAATTTTCTGGCACATCAGTTTTTATCGTTTCACAAACCGGAGCTGCAGATTGGCAATCTGTACGGCGAAATCGTGCGTGTAAAAGATTATCTCGAATATCCGGCCGGAATCCAAAAGGGGATACTGCTCCACCGCTCGATCGACAGTTATACCGATTCAAACGAAATCGTAAAAAACAGCACCCGTCTGTTTCATACCAAATACGGAAAATTTGCACCGGTCATCGTGGATGTGCTGTATGATTATTTTCTGATCAAAAACTGGAATATCTACACGGATGATGATTACGAAGAATTTGTCAGCGATTGTTATAGGCTCTTTCGTGAAAAATTTGAAGAATTTTCGCCAAAACTTCAGTACATTGTAAAACATCTGCTCGAATACGACTGGTTTCACAATTACAGCAATTACGACGGAATTCGTGAAACTCTGAACGGAATCAGCCTCAGAAGCAAGTTTGAAAACAATATCGGTGAAGCGGTCAATGAATTGATTGAATTCGAAGACCGGCTCAACAATGATTTCAATCTGTTTTTCCCAAAACTGATCGAACACTGCAAAAGTTTCATCAAAAGTGAATCTTAATTTTTAATTTTGAATACCTATTTAATACCATCAAAAAATAATGGACCTACAGTTTAATCAAAGAGAGGACAAAAACAAACTTCAGGTTTCGGATCTGAAAAAAAAACTGGCTCAGATCTGTCTGGGCGGCGGAAAGAAAAAAATTGAAAAACATAAAGCAAACGGTAAAATGACCGCCCGCGAACGGATAGACTATCTGCTCGACAAAGACCGTCCATCGATCGAAGTCGGTGCTTTTGCGGGTTTTGAAATGTATGAAGACGAAGGCGGGTGTCCTGCAGGCGGCGTGGTTGTAGTAATCGGATATGTATCGGGAAAACAATGCATTGTGGTTGCAAATGATGCCACCGTAAAAGCAGGTGCCTGGTTTCCGATCAGTGGGAAGAAAAATCTGAGAGCCCAGGAAATCGCAATCGAAAACCGACTGCCGATTATCTATCTGGTTGACAGTGCGGGTGTCTATCTGCCGATGCAGGCTGAAATTTTTCCCGACAAAGAACATTTCGGACGAATTTTCAGGAACAATGCAGTGATGAGCTCGATGGGAATCACACAGATTGCAGCCGTGATGGGCAGCTGCGTGGCAGGCGGTGCCTATCTGCCGATTATGAGCGATGAAGCACTGATCGTCGATAAAACCGGCTCAATTTTTCTTGCCGGAAGTTATCTGGTGAAAGCTGCAATCGGTGAAGATATTGACAATGAAACACTTGGCGGTGCTACCACCCATTGCGAAATTTCGGGTGTAACCGATTACAAAGCAAAGAATGATCAGGATGCGCTTGACAAAATCAGATCGATCGTCGATAAAATCGGCGATTTTGACAAAGCCGGATACAACCGCTCCACTCCTGCTCCGCCGGCTGAGAATGAAGATGAACTTTATGGAATTCTGCCGGTCAGCAGAACTGAGCAGTACGATATGCATGACATCATCAAAAGACTGGTTGACCATTCGGAATATGAAGAATACAAAGAAGGTTACGGAAAAACAATCATCTGCTGTTATGCACGTATCGACGGCTGGGCGGTCGGAATCGTTGCCAACCAGAGAAAGGTGGTGAAATCAAAAAAGGAAGGAATGCAGTTTGGCGGTGTAATCTATTCTGATTCAGCTGATAAAGCAACCCGTTTTATAGCCAACTGCAACCAGAAAAAAATCCCGCTGGTCTTTCTTCAGGATGTGACCGGTTTTATGGTCGGTTCAAAATCTGAGCATGGCGGCATCATCAAAGACGGTGCAAAAATGGTGAATGCGGTTTCGAATTCTGTGGTGTCGAAATTTACGGTGGTGATTGGAAATTCGTATGGTGCCGGAAATTATGCAATGTGTGGAAAAGCATATGATCCGAGACTGATTTTTGCATGGCCTTCTGCCCGACTTGCGGTAATGGGCGGTGAACAGGCGGCAAAAGTGCTGCTTCAGATCGAAGAGGCATCGCTGAAGAAAAAAGGTGAAGTCATTGATGAAAAAGCAAAAAAAGAACTGCTGACAAAAATCGAGGAAAGATATGACCGTCAGACCAGTCCTTATTATGCTGCGGCAAGGCTTTGGACGGATGCGGTGATCGATCCGAAAGATACCCGAAAATGGATTTCGATGGGCATTGAAGCTGCAAATCATTCACCGATTGAAAAACCATACAATCCGGGTGTGATTCAGGTTTAAACCGAAACTTCAAGTCGAAAAATTAATCAGGATTTAAAAAAGTCCTGTTTTTTTGTGTTTATAATTCAGCTCACAGTTTCAGGTCGGATTGAAAAAAAATATGTACTTTCACTCATCATAAATTTCAATGCAATGAGACTCAAATTTTTACTTCTTTCCGTCCTTCAAATCTCAATCATCGGATTTGCACAGGACAAATCATTTGATCTGCTTCAGAATCAGACGGAAACACAGATACTTTACAATCGGGTGGCACCGATTTCAAAGGTAACCCAGCCGACAACCGAAAATATTTCTGCAATCTATTACAGACAGCTTTTCAGCGAAATCAGCCGATCCGATTTTCAGCAGAGACTGCCCGATTCAAAATGGCTGAAAGATCAGGGAAATGTGGGTTTCAGTCAAAATCAGGTACCGCTGTCACTGCTGGCTGCAGATTTTGAAAACATTGAAAAATCCTCTTTTGAAACCGGAAAAGTCAATCAGAATGCCAATGGAAATTTTGTGCTCAATTCAAATCCTGAAGAAGTTTTTGAAAAACACGAAGTCAATCTGATGGGTTCGCTGCTGGGCAGAGCGGAAACCGATCATCCGGTTTTTGTTTTGAAAAATAATCTGATTTTTAATCTTTCGAACCGAAATATTTCAAAAATCGAGGTTTTTGACAACCATTGGAAACAAATTCAGCCGGATGTTCCTTTCCAGATTTATTTTGCAGAAAACGGAAATCAAAGCATCAAATACAGAATTACATTTGACAACGATGAAGCTGTGATTCAGTCATTTGGAATTGAAATCAGAAATAAGAAACTTACCACGGGTTCAGACATCGGGACGAATTTCGCACCCGATGAAATCCATACCATCACTTCGACCATCGGTTTTCAGGGTTATGACGAAACCGAAGCCTATCAGGGAATCGGTGAATACGAAATCTTTTTGGACACGGTTGACGGAATCCTCGATCGGCCGGTTATTCTGATCGACGGTTTTGATCCGGGCGATGGCAGAGATATCGACGCAATGTACCACATGCTTGATTTTGGCGGAACCGACGAAAATCTTGCTGATCTGATTCGAGCAGAAGGCTATGATGTGATTTTGCTCAATTTTCCGGTTTATACACGTCCGGGAACTTCGACTGTGGTTGACGGCGGCGCAGATTATATCCAGCGAAATGCAATGATACTGGTCGAGCTGATCAATCAGATCAATACACAAAAAGAAGGCATCAGACAAAATGTAATCATCGGGCCGAGCATGGGCGGACTGATTTCAAGATACGCACTCAAATACATGGAAATGAACGGAATGGATCACGACGCAAGACTTTATCTGTCGTTTGATTCACCACATCTGGGTGCAAATGTCCCGATCGGTGTGCAGCATCTGTTCAATTATATGGCATACGGGCCGGTCGGTGATGAATCGGTTCAGGTGGTCGTGGACGGCATGCTGAGAAGTCCTGCTGCGCGCGAAATGCTGATCGACCATTTTGAAAGCCATCTGCTGGCTGGCAGCGATTATGAATTTGACGGCAGCAAACTGCTTCCCGACGGAAGCCCGGGATTCAGAGATGTTTTCCAAAACGAACTCGATGCAATGGGTTTTCCCGAAAATACCAGAAATGTGGCGATCATCAACGGTGCCGGCGACGGAACTTCGAACGGTACACCCGGAATGACCGTGATCGATCATACTTTTGATCTCACTTCGACCCAGAGAGCGATCATTGCGCTTCACTTTACACCCGATGCGGGTCAGACGCTTGAAGTGAGCAATTTCAAAGGACAGTTGTGGGTTTTTATGTGGATTACCATTTATGAATCGATGGCAAATTCACAATCACCATCTTATACTGCAGGTTTGGATGCTTCGCCGGGCGGAAGATTTGATATGACTTCGATTGCTGAAAGCGCACCCGAAAATGATATGATTCAGGAATTTTTGGACAATCTGCAGATCGAATATTTTTCATTTATTCCGGCGGTCAGTTCAATGGCGATTACAAGTACACAAAATCTGTACGATCCGGTTCAATCGGGACTCAATACACCTTTTGTCAATTATTACACACCCGATGAAAATCAGCCACATGTTTTTTTGGATGAAGGAAATGTGCTTTTTGCACTGACTGAAATCCTGATTCCTGAAATGGGTACATCCAATGTTGAAATTTCAGGTATCAAAATCGAAAATCCGGTTAAAGATGTACTTAGAATTTGGACTGACAAAGAAATTAAAAACAGCAGCATTCAAATTACGGATATGTCCGGAAGAACCGTTTTTGCAAAATCAAATGTCAATCTGAACGGACAAACCGAAATTCCTGTAAAACTTTCAAAAGGAACTTATATCGTTCAAATCAGCAGCGAAAAACAAAATCTGACCAAAAAGATCATCAAACTGTAAAACCAAATTCACTCAATATCAATCAAAAGCCAGCGTCTGAACTGAATGATCAAAACCGGCTTTTTTAATTCCTTTATTTCAAAAAACGGGATTGCGGAATCCCTGCCTTAGTAGGTCATTTGAGCGGGACTTTGCTCACAAGCAGGAAGATTTACAGGGATTTTCGCGTTCGGGCAGGTTTCTCCTCTTAGTTTTCCTTTTTTATTTCTAATTCACTGAAGTCAACGTCTAACAAATTTTGCTGATCAAGTGTGATTCCTGTAATTTCTTTTTTTTCATTAAAATTAAAGGTGATAAAGCCATCGGACACACGGGGGTCGTACCAGTCAACTATAAATGTATCATAATGCCAATGCTTTAATTTTGCTTTAAAAAGCGGGGTGTGCGAAAAATCAATTTCTAAATTACCATCTTTATACTTTACAATTATATCTCCATACATTTTGTCATTATAGGTACCTGCATACAATTTCAAATCCAATGACGGCTTTGTTCCGCTTATTTGCGGTTTCCCTAATTTTTCTTTATTACTTTTCTCCTGGGTGAGTAAATAATCTCTGTACCCTTTAAAAGAGGCGTACAGATCATACGATTTGTCGTTGAATACTTGTTCCAATAATTTTAATGTTAATACAAGAGGGGCCAACTCGTCGGTATTTGTCAGTACGATGATGCCAATGTTCAAATCTTTAATCATAACAAGATTTGCAGACATGCCGTCTATTCCTCCGCTATGGTCTATAATTTTGTGTCCGTTCCCGGGAGTTATCCACCAGCCAAAACCATACGAAGTAAATTCGTTGTGGATAGGTGGCGGAAACATAGGAAATATTATCTGCGGCTTAAAAATTTCATCAATAATATCTTTTGACACAACAGTGTCTTTTTCAAATATGCCATCGTTCAACAGCAGTTTCATATAGTTCATCATATCACTAACAGACGAATAAACAAATCCTGCAGGTGCTAAATTATCCCCTTTTTCCTGTTCAATAGCTATCCTTTCAAAATTATCGTTCCAAATATGAGGCCGGGCTATGTTCGCATTTACTTCGCGTTCGCTTGAAACGGAAGTGCTGTTTTTCATTTTTATTTTATTGAAAACATTGACTTTGAGAAATTCGTCCCAAGTCATCCCACTTACTTCTTTTACAATTTCGCCCGCAACCAAATACATTACATTTTGATACGCCGGTTTATCCCGAAATCCCGAAATCGGTTTTAAGTATTTTAATCCTTTGATCACATCTGTTCTGGATAAATCTGAATGATACCAAAGCGTTCCTCCGCTCGTCCAATTAAGTCTGCTTCTGTGCGTAAGCAAATCCCTGATAGTAAAATTTACGGTTACATAAGGATCGTACAGTTCAAAATAAGGAAGGAAATCTTTCACACGGTCGTCCCAATTTATTTTTCCCTGGCTAACCAAAATCCCTAAGGTTAATGCTGTAAAGGATTTTGAAATTGAGCCGATCCCAAAAATTGTATTGGTATTTACCGGCAGGTCTTTATTAATTTCCCTGACTCCATATCCCTTTGCGAATAAAATGGAATCATTTCGTACAATTCCCACGGCAAGCCCCGGTAAATCAAAATCAACCATCAGTTTTTTTGCAGTGGAATCAAGTTCGTCCAATTTTATGGTTTGGCCTTTCGAGGCAGGCAAAATGGACAAATAAGCGGCGATGAGCAGTAAAATCTTTGTTTTCATAATTAGATGTTTTTATATCCCAAAATCCTTTATTCGTTTTGTGAACCGTATAAATTTCCTTGTTCCTTGCAAAACCCGGCTCAATCTTTCCAAACCGGGATTTTTATTGTGCTGCTGTTGTACCATTTGATCCGCAACGGTTCTTTCGCATCCGCAATGGTTTCATCGCTTACGTCCTTTCCTGTGCCGTAGTTCACCTGCCAGGCCGGGCTTTTATTGATGCCCAACGCAATGACGATGCGGCTTCCCGGCTGCACCAGTTTACTGCTGAAAAAGTTGTTCTCCATCCTGATGTTTTCAATCTTTCCCGGTTTAAGAAGCTGCCTTTGGGTTCTGTCTTTTGAAAAGCTGGCTCTTTGCAGGTTCCGGTTCAGGTAGAAATATTTCCCATCCGGCTCCTCTACAAAAACATACATCACCAGATCCATATCTTTTTTATTGACGGAGGCGAATATATCCGCAGTTACCGGGCCGTTTATCTCAAAAGATTTTTCCACAGGCGCAGAAACAAAAATCATTTCATCCTTTGAATTCCTGACAACCGTATCTATGATCCGGTCAACACCGGCAAGAACATCATCTTCAAACCTCATAAAGCTCCTGTCTGTGAAGTCAACCGTCTGGCTGATAAAATTTTGCTTTGCAGGTTTTTTTGTTTCCAACATAAAATGCCCCGGTTCATTTCCTTTTGCCAGATAGAATGTAAGCGTATCATTATTCATTTTTTCAAGAGAGGGCACGTGCCTCCATTCATTTTTACCCATCACCTCAAAGTTGACTTTATCTTTCAGAAACTCCGGCCTCACGCTGTCTTTCAAGACATAGTCAAACCACTTAAAGGCGATGTCCGTAATTGGAATATTGGCCACAGAATCTATGGTGTAATTTGAGAGCGTCCTGCGCGGATATCCCTGTGACCCGAAATGGTCATACGGGCCAATGAGCAGGTAGTCGTTATCACGGGCGTTCGGGTTCCATTTCAAATGCTCTTTGTAATAATGAAATGCGCCCAACTGGTCATCGTCATAATAGCCCGTAATGGTAAGTATCGGGATATTGATCTTTGCAAATTCTTCTTTTTGCGGTGTCATATTCTGCCAATAACTGTCATAAGACGGATGTTCAAGCCATCGTTGAAAGACCGGGCTGAACCTGCCGTCCAGCGAATCAAGCGAGCGAAAACTCCCGCCCGACCGGTACCACTTTTCAAAAAGCTGGTTCCATCGGGCAATATCACTAAATTCCGTTTGGTCTGTCATCTTGTTATTAGTAACATAGTGAATCCACCGCAGCATATAGCTCATAAAAATGCCGTTATGATTCGGATAATCAATTCCCGGACCTACGGCAACCATCGGGATAATGGTTTTTAATGCCGGGTGCAGATTTTTCGTGGCCGACCATTGTGAAAACCCCAGATAGCTGCCGCCATACATGCCTATCTTACCATTACTCCACGGTTGTTTGCTGATCCAGTCCATCATATACCACGCATCTTCCGCATCTTTTTCAAAAGGAAGGAGCGTATCGGTACTTAAACGCTTGCCCCTGGTATTTACTACTACCCCCACATAGCCTTTGTTTGCAGCTTGCATAGCGAGTTGAACATCCCCGCCGGGATAAATATTATACATCAGAACCACAGGCAGGGGTTCTGTCACATCTTTTTTTCTTACTACAGTGGCAGCCAATAACCCTCCATCGGGCATACGGATAAGAACGGAATCTTCTATTTGAAACTTTTGGTTGTGGGATGCAAATAATTTTCCTCCCGTTTTGCCCAGCCCGGTAAAAATGGCCCGGAAATTATATACATCGCATAATGTAACAGCATTCTTATAGGAGATGCTGTCGCCTGTATAACTCTTTCCGATATTTTCAATCTGCCTGCTAAAATCACTTTCCGTTTCGTTAACACCAGACAATATTGATACTCCCAATGTGGCAACCGCTTCTTCGGTAAGGGACGGAAAAAGGGCATCTGTCTCTGATGCATAAACCTCCAGGTACGATTTCCCCCCGCCGGTTGCTGTTTTTTCAAGAGCAATGATGTAAGGCCGGTAAAGAAAATTGATTTCACTTATCGTAGTGGTATCCTTGCCGAAAGTTGCCAATAGGTTGTCCAGCGAAAGAAGGGCGCCTTTGTAATCTTTGGATAGAATCTTCACTTGTATAATAGTTTGAGAACCTTCGGGCATACCTGTCTTTGTATAATATGCAACCATCTGTGCTGCAAGCGAGGGTAAATTCTTTTCAAAAGCTACGCTGTCTGAAAACAGGGATGAAGGAAAGTAAAAATTCTGGCTGTACAGTTTTGTACAGCTAAAGAAAATAATGGTAAGAAAGAATATTTTTTTCATAATAAATAATTGTTGATTATCATTTTTCATCTTTTTGGCATTGGCACAATTCCATTTCTAAACAGGTATGCCCAAATTTTTGGCGTCAATATTGAAATCGGCGTAGTGGTTGAAAATATTACGATGGCCAGATTTTCATCAGATACTTTCGTCTTGAAACAATTAACACCAAGCGTTTCTCCACCATGAGATATTACATTTGCCCCGCCGGGCATTTCATTGATAAACCAGCCGTAACCATAATATTCTGCCGGAGAGCGTAACGTTTTTACCTGCCTTTTAAAAAGCTCATTCAACGAATTTCTGCTAATCACTTTTGGCATTTCGCCGTTCAGGCATTTTTCATAAAGTATCCAGTCGTTTAAAGTAGTGTAAACATTTCCATCGCCCACCGTGGCCGGAATAAGGTTAAAAACCTTGCGCCAGCCGCCGCCGGAAGGAATATAGCACGCTGCATAATGCCTGATCTCATTGTCACGCTCGGAGATACCGCCGTGAATAAATGTATTTTTCATTCCTGCGGGGATGAAAATGTTTTGCCTCATGTAATCCCTAAAATCCATACCGGTAGCTTTTTCAACGATTTTAGCCAGCAATACATATCCGCGGTTGCTGTATTGCCATTTCCCTTCTGCTCCGGGTTCAAAACTAAATTCGGGTTGTGTGCGCATTATTTCAAAAACACCCTCGTTGGTCAGAAAGCCTTCTGCTGCAACGCCAAGATACTGTTGAAAATAATTTTCAGGCAAGTTTTCAATTTCTTTTAGACCGGCTCTTTCAAACCAATGCGACATATTAGCAGCGTCTGATAACCCGGAAGTATGTGTCAGTAATTGAAAGATGGTGATCTTATCTCCTTTCGGAAAACCGGGGAAAAATTTTCCGACCGTATCAGACACCGAAAGTTTTCCTTTTTCAACAAGCTGCATAACTGCCAACGCCGTAAATGATTTGCTGATAGAGCCGATGTTGAATTGCGTGTTGGCATCTGCTTTTCTCTTATGCTCAATATCCGCATAGCCGAACCCGGCCTTGTATAATACTTTGTTGGAATTTCCGAGTATTAATATTCCTGTACCCGGCCCGTTTGAATTAACGAGGCCGCTGAATATTTTGTCAAGCGAATCTTTTGAAATAAGATTTTCTTTTGTCTGCGCATTTCCCTCAAAAAAACCAAACAACAAAATGGTAATGATCAATAGTTTTCTCATCATTTTTATTTTTTAAATTGAAACTCTTCATCGCCGCACTGCCAGAGTAAAAACGCGTATTCCTTTGCTGTTTGCGAATATCGTTCATCAACTGTGCTGCCGCCAAAATGCCCGCCTGCATAGTTCACATCTAAGAACACGGGATTTTGAGAGCCGTTAGCTGCCTGCATTTTTGCGGCAAATTTTGCGGGAATATAGCTGTCCACACGCGGGTCGTTCCAGCCGGTTGTGATCAGTTGTGCAGGATATTTCACGCCTTTTTGAATGTACTGGTAAGCATCCATTTCCAGCAGGGCGTGGAACTCAACGGAATCTTTTACCGTGCCGAATTCGGGGATATTGGCAGGCCCGTTTGGTGTAAGTTCAAATCGTACCATATTCAGTGCACCTACTGTCACGATAGCCGCTTTATACAGATCGGGACGTTCGGTAACGGCTCTGCCAATTAAAATACCGCCCGCACTTCCGCCTTCAATACCAAATTTACCGGGCGAGGTATATTTATTTATGATTAAATATTTTGCACAGGCATTAAAGTCTTTCCAGGTGTTGGGCTTGGTGGTTTTCTTACCGGCAAGATGCCAGTCGTTGCCTTTTTCGCCGCCGCCGCGAACGTGTGCATTTACCATTACAACGCCACGATTAAGCAACGGCAAGAGTTCCGCTCCAAAGTTTGGTGGATAAGCTGCTCCATAAGCGCCGTAACCTTGCATAAGGCAGATATTGCTGCCGTCTTTTTTCAGCTTTGTTTTGTCGTACACAATGCTCAGCGGCACCAGCGTTCCATCGTAAGAAGGAACTTCCACTTCTTCATACACTAAGTTTTCAAGATTGGGATAGTTGTATTTTACGGTAAAAATGTCCGTATATAATCTTTTGCTTTGCAGGTCGTATCTGTAAAAATTTAATGGAGTTGTCCAGCCGATGTTGGTTAATGAAATTTCATTATCCTCACCGGGACTTGTTTCGCTCCAACCATAAGCATTGATGGAAGAAAACCCATCGCCATAAAGATTGCCTTTGAGCGGAACATTGATTTCCGACAATTTTCCTGTTTCAAACTCGTAAACATAAGGTTTTGCAATCACCCCGTTTTTCATTTTGTTGAATATGAGGTAATCTTTCGTTTGTCCGAAAACACCTTCTATTCTCCAATCGTCCTTGCCTTCGGCAATGGTTGTCGCACGGGCTATATCAGGATTTCCAAGGTTTGTTTTTGCAATTTTAAATTGGGGGTTGCCTTTGGAAGTAAGAAAATAAAAATCATTACCGCGTGGGGAAAAATAATTCACTTCATCTGCCTTTGTGGTCAAAGGCTTCCAATGGATGTTGCCGCTTTTCAATTCAGATGCAGGTGCGTAATACAAAGTGAGATTTTTTTCTACGCTTGATGGCCGCAAAAACATATAAGCACAGTTTTTAAAAAGGCTTACATAAGGATATTCCGAAGGGGGCAATATACCAGGGTTCTTTTGCGAGCTTGCGATCAACAGATCCGATGCGGCGGGTGTTCCCAACACGTGCAACTTGCAGGGCAAGTCAAAAGAGTTCATCTTATCGTGAACATCGTAATTTTTTGATTCCGAATACAGGATCTCATTGTTGCTACCGCCGGCAAACCAGCCACCGCTATGTGGTATAATATCAGGGAGTAATTTTCCTGCCGCTACATCTATTATACGTATATCGCCAATCTCCGTGCCCGCTTCGCTAAGGTTCAGTATAATTCTGCTGCCATCGTTGCTTACCTGTATTTTATAGTCCATCGTTTTTCCCTCAATATATTTCTGCGGATCAAATAGCAACACTTCTTTTCCGTTTGTCCCCTGCCTGTAATACAATTTGTACGTCTGCTCACCGGGCAATCTTTTTTCGTAAAAATATTTGCCACCGGCTTTTGCCATAGGTATATAGTCTGCAGATTGCAGGTTGTCCAATGTTTTTAATTCACTGATTAATTTGTCCTGATTGGGGATTTTTGCAAGTTGCGCATTGGTGTAATCTGCCTGCGCTTTAAACCAGTTTTCCACTTCGGGGTTTTTAATATCTTCTAACCAGCGGTAAGGATCCGGTACGGTTACACCCCACCAGGTATCTGCGCTGTCAACAGTCTTAGTGGGCGGGTATTGATACTGCGCACAGCAACTACAAACTGCCAGCGTTATTAATAGCAATGAGAAAAACAATCTTTTCATAACAGTGGTTTTTACGATTAAAAATATTTTAGTTTATTTTTACTCCAAGTTGAATTAAAAAATGACACCTGTCAATCACATAAACAGGTGATTTTTTATCACTAATGGAATTGCACAACTGACTTGCCTACCATTTTAAAATCCTTCGGAATTCCTCTCTTCTGTTGTTTGTTATCGTAATGACCCTGTACAACCCATTGGGGTAACCTGATATATCCACAGTCTCGGTAGGGCCTCGGGTAATCTCCCTGAACATAATTTTCCCGGTTAAACCGACGATGAGCAGCTCGGACTCCGGAGGAATACCGTCAACGGTAATATAATCGCCTGCCGGATTGGGATAGACTGAAACCATATACCTGACCTCATTATGCTCCGGTTTGGAAATGTTTTCAGGGTAGTCGGCCGCCCCGGTTCCGTTACCGCTGTTTTTGAAACATGCCGTTGCAGACATCAGCAGGCACACATAAAGCAGGTGGCCCATGCATTTCATAGTATTGAGTTTTTCTGAATAAAATAAGCGGCTTATAAACCGTATTTCATCGTTTAATCAGCTTTCTTGTTACTTTGCCGTCTTTTTTTTCAACAGTTGCCATATAAATGCCCGCCGGCAGCCCGGAAACATCTATGGTTTTGGTGCTGCTGCGGGCAAATACCCCCCGATTAAAATTTCATTTATCGGTATCAGTAGGAGGAAGTGGACAACATCTGTATTCCTGAGCTTTTTCTAACAGATCAACTTGTTTTTCCAATAGATCATTTTGAAGCTTATGAAATCTCGCTCTTTCCGGTTCACAGGTATTGCACTCATCCAGACATCCCTTTACCTGAATACCTGCCGTAGGCAGTGTCGTCTCCATTTCGAAATCAAACTTTGCTTTATATTCTTTCAATATTTCGCCGTTTTTATCAATAATGCCTACAGAAATCAGTTCATTTCTAAGTGCTTTCAATATATCGTGATAAATTTCTGTTTTATTCAGACGATTTTCAGGAAGCGAAATGGTTTCCTGAAGGCTCACCAGTTCAAATTTTATTTTTTGTTTTTTATTCAATCTGTAAAAGACGAAAGTAAGGGCATGACAATTGTTATCATTGTGAAATTCTCTTGATGAGGACTCAAAATGGTCTTCAGATTGTCCTTCGGCATGTGTTCTTGAAGAAACTTCACCAACAGAAACAGAATGTGCCATGTGGGTAGCATTAACAGCCTGTGTTGCTGCTGCCCGCATATTAGAACTCTGGTTATTAAGATATTCAAGAGTTGAGGTATTGTTGTAACTTCCATTTGCGGAAGCATTCACCCCAATGCCAGTAAGACTTTCCAATCCTGCATCCGCTTCTCCTTTAAAATCCCATCTCCCTTTTTCGGTTGTAGTAGCTGTCCCGGACTGTTGGTTTTCAATATTAGAAAGATAACTTTGGGTAGCAAGCATAAAATATTGTTCTTCAGACATTTGTTCGCTGCGATAGCTAAGCTGACTTGACGTGTCATAAGTAAATTTACTTCTTCTGTCAGTAGTTGAAAGCCGAACTTTTTCCCCCGGCAAAAGAGTGGTTGTATAAGCCGGATCGCCTAAAACCAAACCCAAAGTACATCTTGAAAGTTTAAATCCAAGTATAAGCTGGGCGCTGATTCTCATTTCTTTTTGGAAAAAGAATAAATAATCCAAGGTGCGTGTAAAAAACAGCACATCACAGTTGTCGTCCTTTAACAATTCCGGACAGCAGGGAATCTTTGTAATTTCTTTATTTTCCATGATAATTAATTTGATTCGGTAGTTATTTCACATAATCTATAGCAAAGGGAAAGAAAAAGGGCAGATTCATCGCTTTATCAGCTTTCTCGTTATGGTACCGTCTTTTGTTTCAACGGCTACCCAATACACCCCTGCCGGCAGCCCTGAAATATCTAAAGTTTCTGTACTGCTGTTAGCAACCGTTCTGGAAACCGTTTCGCCGAGTATATTGGTGATGACTATTTTAGTTTTCGGAGAAATGTTTTTGATGGTGAGCCAATCGGTAACCGGGTTGGGGTAGACAGCAATCTTATTACCGCTATTTATTTCATCTGTTCCGGCGGTTTCTCCCGAAAGCTTTACTATCCAATAGTCATACATTCCGTGATTGCCGCTGACATCGCCATTGTTGGAACCCGTAACTCCCCCCATAACATAACCGCCATCATCTGTCTGCAATACAGCTGTAGCCAGATCCATACCGGTTCCTCCATAAGACTGCTGCCATTGAATCACCCCGGTATTATCTAATTTTACGATCCAATAATCATAGATTCCATGATTGCCGCTGACATCGCCGTCATTGGAAGTGCTGTACCCGGCAACAATATATCCGCCTTCAGAAGTCTGCTGTATGGAAGTTGCCCAGTCTTCGCCACTGCCCCCTATGGATTTCTGCCACTCAAGATTACCGGCATTGTCCAATTTTACTACCCAGTAATCAATATCTCCATGGTTTCCGCTGACATCGCCGTCATTGGAAGTGCTGTACCCGACAACAATATATCCGCCGTCAGAAGACTGCTGTATGGAACTTGCCGCATCTTCTTTACTGCCTCCCAAAGATTTCTGCCACTGAACAGCACCGGTATTATCCAGTTTTACTACCCAGTAATCAATATCTCCATGGTTTCCGCTGACATCGCCGTCATTGGAGTTGCTGTTTCCTGCCGTGATGTATCCATCGTCAGAAGTCTGCTGTATTGAAGCTGCAGAGTCATCGGCACTGCCTCCCAAAGATTTCTGCCATTGAATGTCCCCGGCATTGTTTAATTTTACTATCCAATAATCAAAGGAACCATGGTTTCCGCTGACATCGCCATCATTGGATTCTGTAGCACCTGAAATTATGTATCCGCCATCCGAAGTTTGCTGTATGGAGCTTGCGATATCGTCACCACTGCCTCCCAAAGACTTTTCCCACTGGATGCTTCCGGCATTGTCTAACTTTATCACCCAGGCATCGGATCCCCCATGATTACCGCTGACATCGCCGTCATTGGAGGTAGTGTATCCCGCCGTGTATAACCTCCGTCAGAGGTTTGCTGTATGGGTATTGGTATTTCTTCCCCGCTGCCCCCCAGAGATCTCTGCCATTGGAGATTGCCGTCATTGTCTAATTTTACAATCCAATAATCCGTATCTCCATGATTACCGCTGACATCGCCGTCATTGGAAGCGCTGTACCCGGCAACAATGTAGCCGCCGTCTGAAGTTGAATTCACAGATTGCGCTACCTCTACTGCGCTTCCGCCCAAAGCTCTTTGCCATTCGATAACGGGGCTTTGTGCATAAATCTGAGTAACAAATAATAATGCTACACATGATAAAAAGTTTTTCATAGGTGATTTTTAAATTAATAATTGTATTGATTCGGTAGTTATTTCACATAATCTACAGCAAAGGGAAAGAAAAAAACAGATTTATTTTTCACATAAAAGGGTGATTTTTATGCGCAGCCGAAAAGAAAGCCGTTTCTTTTCATTTGATGATTGAAAGAATATATGCAGCAACAGGTAAGATACGGTATTCAGACTATTTTATCTTTCAGCGCAATGGCTACGGCTTCCCTGCCGCAGTTTACATGGAGCTTGAGGTAAATGTTTTTTATATGAGTACGAACGGTATTGACGCTTACAAATAATTCGGCGGCTATCATTTTGTAACTGTATCCCGTAACCAGAAATTTTAAAACCGTTTTCTCCTGTGCGGTGAGGTTGTATTTATTTTTGCTTTGAAAGCTGTTCAGTACTTTTCGTGCAATGCCCGGAGACATTGGTGCACCGCCTTCCTGCACCTCTTTGATTGCTTCCACCAACTGTAAGAAAGAGACACTTTTTAAGATATAGCCATTGGCTCCCGAACACAGGCTTTCAAAAAGACGCTTGTCATCTTCAAAAACGGTGTGCATAATAATAAGTATTTCCGGGTATTTTTCTTTGATTAGTTGAACGCCTTTTATACCGTCCACAACAGGCATATCTATATCCATAATGATGATATCCGGAGAAGTTTCTTTTACAATCTGCAAAACATTTTCACAGTTGGGAAAATCCCCGACAATGGAATAGTCTTTCATACCACCCAATAAGACGCACAGTGAATCCCGAAGCTTATCGTTGTCTTCAAAAATAAGAATCCTTGTTTCCATTATGATATAATTGTGTTCAGCGTAAACCTAATCAGAAAAAACAAATATTTTCTCCCCCATCTATGTGATTTTTATCCGGACCGAAACCCGGGTTCCCTCCGAAGAACTGTCAATCTTCAAAACCCAATGACGGCTATCTGCCCGCTTTTGCATATTTCTTAAACCATTGTTATCCGAATCCTTAATTACGCACCCGCCGATACCGTCATCCGAAACAGAAAGCTGCATCACTTTATTGACTGTTTCCACTTTGAAATACACATTTTTGGCGTAAGAATGCTTTACTACATTATGAATAATTTCTTTAAAGATCAGTAATAAATCATGCCGCTCTTCCATATTCATTTTAACCGTATCCAACCGGGCAATGGAAATACGCATTTCTATATTCTTTTGTTCCAGCAGCTCGGACGCGAACCGCAACATCCGCGCCATCGTATTTTCCAAAGAATCATTTTCCGGCGCCACACTCCATATGATATCACGCATATTCTGGACAATGATCTCACTCTCTTTCCGGATGCGGCTCAAATAATCGTCGCGCTTTTTATTATCTGATGCATCACGTTGTATAATCTGGCTCATCATATTGATATTCGTAATCCGGGAACCGATGTCATCGTGTAAATTCCGGGAAATCTGGCTACGCATTTTTTCAATTTTCAAAAGCTGAAAGACCCGGTATCTGTACCACCCGAAAACAAGCAGGAAAGCAACAACGAAGCACAGCAGATAAAACGATGCTGTCTGGGTAAACGGCGGAATGATTTCAAACCGGAACCGGGCAATATCCGGGCTCCAGTCTTCTCCCTTTCGGGCTCCTTTTACCTGTAAATAATAATGGCCCGCCTCTAATTTCGCAAAATTTATCTGCCGCTGATTGCCGATGTCAATCCACTCATCATCATCTTTTAATTTATAGGCATATTTATTCTCATTCCCGTTTTCCAGATTGATTCCGGTAAAAGCAACCGAAATATTATTCTTGTTCCAGGGCAGCTTTAAAAGCTTATCCGGAACAGAGACCGTTTTTTCATTATTAATCCAGACATCGGTAAGTTCAACTTTCATAGCAGGCCTTGAGTCGAGCAGGGAATCAGGATGAAACGAAACTATTTTCCCGTAGGTTCCGGCAACCATTCTCCCTGAAAATTCATCTTTCCGGATGGTTTCAAAATAATTGTCCGAAACGCCGTCTGCAGGCCTGAAGCTTTTGATTGTTTCCGATGAAGGGTGAAATCTGAAGATTCCCTGCAAAGTAGTCAACCATATATCACCGTTCTTATCTTTTTCAATACCGTGAATATAAGCGCCATCCAGTCCGTATTTTTCTCCAAATGACCTTATTTTTCCAGTCTGCAGGTCATATTTCACCAAACCGACTGAATTTACCCCATACCAGATACAATCGGCCTCCTTGTCCAAAAAGAATCCGCCGGTGGCTCCGGACGGCTCTTTGGAAAATTCAGAAATAATTATCTTTTCAAATTTCTGCCTCTTACTGTTCCATCTTCCGAGATGTACCGTCGTATCGCTTATAAACCAGACATCTCCTTGTTTATCTTCGCCCATTGCATAAGGGTAGCGAAAGGGGAATGATTCTCTGCCGTTCGGGAAATACTCGAAACGCCCGGTTTTCGTATGGTAAATGTAAATTCCTTTTTTAGCACCCAATCCTATAAAAACCTGCCCCCGGCTGTCTGTAAACTGGGTCGTAATGGGGACATTATCCAAAACTTCGGGATGGGGCTGAACTAAACGGCCGGAGCGGTGATTTTTTACGTGATACCAAAAAATCCCTTTTTGAGTCCCGATCCAAAGTGTATCACGCGTGTGCTGCCGGATGTTCCAGACCATATCCTCATTCTTTTCACTACTGCCCAAGTGAAACTGGCGGATTTCTCCGGTAGCCGGTTTCAGCTCAAACAAACCGCTTCCGTACGTTCCGATGAGCCATTTTTCTTTCCCAAAAAGGAAACAATTTGCTTCTTCTGCTATCAAATTATGCTTATTGGTTTCCCTCAGTTCAATGAAGGGGAACTGCTGCTTCTGAGCGATGACCTTCAGCAGATTTCCTGTGTCATTTGTTATAATCCACTTATTTCCAATAGGATCGTCATACAGTTTGTTTATTTTTTGGTCTTTCAAAAAAACGGAATCCCCGACTGACAGGGACAGCGTTTGCTTATCCCGGATGACCGTCAGCCAGCGGAAGCCGCCCTGTACAAGAAATAATGCAATTTTGCCGCTATTGTCATCATAAATATTTATGATATCCGGATAAGAATCAGATGCAAAGTTCCGGAAAGCAGCCTGCCTGGTGTCCAGATCGTACACCATTATCTGCCTTCGGGCATCTAAAAAGCCGAGCAAATACCTGTTCTGCACAAAATATACTATGGAAACGGGAAGCTCATTCAGGACTTTCACTAATTTTTCATCCCCATTCCATATTTCCGGGCTATTTTTTTCAGTTGACCAAATGCTGAATTTGTGATCCAGATTAAGCAGGGTCAGATCATTTTTAAGCGGAATGATCTGGGTAGCAAAAAAGAGTCGCTTTTCTCCGATATCTTCAAAGCGATAAGGCCCTTTAATGGTGTGAAGTACCTGAAAACCGACATTTAAATAATATACATTTATTGGAGTAGCCGCCCAATAGTTCCCTTTATTATCTTTTTCAAGGAAAAAAACACCTTCGCCAAATTTGCCCCAGCCTTCCTCATCGGGAAGCTCAATTTTCCTGAAAACCTGTGTGCGACCATCCAAAACCGCCAAGCCTTTATCCGTAGCTATCGCTATATGCTGATCATCTGCCTGAAGTAACCGGGTGACCAGATTGCCCGGAAGTGAATTTGAATCCTTTTGATGGAAAAATTGCTTCACTTCCGCACCGTCATATCGATTTAAGCCGTTATAGGTTGCAATCCACAAATAACCCTGCTCATCGCACAGCACATCTTTCAGCACATTATTTGAAAGTCCGTTTGAAGAAGTGATTTTTTCTATATAATGAAAGGATAATTGTGCCTCTGCCCTGATGGGGAAAAGCATCTGCAAAATGATAAAAGCAGAATAGCTGCACAATACTGTATCCCTGAAAACCAATAATAATCGTTTCATGTGTTAAATTTGAAGTGAGTATTAAAGCTGTCATTATGGCCTTATTTATACCGATTATTTTGCATTGATTGCGGCATTATTGTCCGCTTTTTTTTCCCGCTTCCACAGGTAATCCGGCAATAAGGTTCTTTTGCTTAGGGCTTCATCATTCTTTAACTATTTCAAATTTACTGATTTATACTTAATTTTTATTTGTTATCTATATGGATTTCTAATTTAAAGAATTTTTATCTTTTAAAGGTTAAAATAAACTTTACTTACAACCATTTTACCTGTTTTTAATCTTTGATGTATTTTTACTGAAAATTTATTTTAAAAAATTTATCAAATGAAAAAACCAATCCTCACCTCTGCCCTTTTCATGTTATTCGGTTTGATCGGATTTGGACAGCAAACCGAAAAAAATCAGATCAATACACTGATGAACAACTGGCACAAAGCAGCAGCAACGGCAGATGCGGAACTGTTTTTTGGTTCTATGACCGCCGATGCGCATTACCTCGGAACAGACGAAACCGAAGACTGGACAAGAGACGAAATGCAGAATTGGGCAAAAGAAATCTTCAAAAGAGATTCTGCCTGGGATTTTAAAACCAAAGAAAGACACATCTATCTGTATGACAATCAGAAGCTTGGCTGGTTTGATGAAACCCTCGATACCTGGATGGGTGTCTGCAGAGGTTCGGGTGTGGTTGTGCTGACTGATGACGGCTGGAAAATCAAACATTATGTGCTTTCGGTGGCGGTTCCAAATGATGTGATCAATGATTATTTGAAACTGATTGATCTCAAATAAGACAATATCGCGGACTGATGATTCATCATATTGTTTTGTCACAGATTTTGGGTTGCTTCGCGCCAAAATCAGCACCAAAACAAAATTCCGTTTGATTTATAAACCTCGGGTTACATTTCGCTTCGCTGCATTTACCCGAGGCTATTAATGGTTCAATCCGCTATTGCGGATTGTTTCAAAACTTAAATGTTTTCCAATTTCTATTGCCGTCGGTTTCAACCGGAACGGAACAAAAGATTATCCCTTCGATCGGACTTTAGCCCATTGAATTGTCTTTAATTTGTAAATATTAACGTCGTATAAGCCTATCTTTGCCGCTGTCAAAAACAGGCTTTGGAGCGAATCAAACCATATTTTATCCTTCAGTTTGCACTCACCCGGGAACTCATCGGCAGTACCGATCTTTCAAGAGCGATTTTGGGCGGTGCCGCTATGACGATTCCAATCCTGATCGGAATTCGTTTTGATCTGCTTCAATACTGCATTCCCTTTACCACAGGCGTTTTGCTGGCTTCACCCAGCGATACCAGAGGGAGTTTCAAACTGAAATCTCAGGGCATTTTTCTTTCGACAGTGATTGCAACCGTCGTATTTTTTATTGTCGGTTATCTGAAAGGATCAGTCTGGCTGCTGTTGCCGATGATCGGTATTTTGACTTTTCTGATTTCATATTTGTCGGTTTGGGGTTTTCGTGCCACGCTGGTCGGTTTTTCGGGTTTGCTTTCACTTGTGATCGCATTGTCTAATTTCACAGAAAAACTGCCGGTTTGGACGGCGGCGCTGATGATCGGACTCGGCGGATTGTGGTATCTGTTTTTTGGTTTGATTTATCATTTGATTTTTCCAAAGAGCATGATTGAAGAAAGTCTGTCCGAAACCATCCGACTGACTGCAAAATATGTGAATGTTCGCCGAAAACTGATCGAACCCGATTGCGATCGGGTCAAATATCTGGGCAGACTGATTCAACTGCAGAACCGTCTGACAGAATCTCATGAGGTGCTTCGGGAACTGCTGTTTGCAGAAAAAAGACATTTTTGGAAATCAAATTATATATCAAACAGACAGCTAATTTTTATCCAACTGATTGAAATTCTTGAACTTGCCGTCAGCAATCCGGTGGATTATGACAATGCAGACCGATTGTTTAAAAATTTTCCCGGTGCACAAAGAGATTTTCAGAAACTGCTCAATCAGATGAGTCTTCAGCTGACATCGATTTCAAAAAATTTATCAAAACCAAAAAATATTCCTTCCGATCGGGACAGAGATCTGCTGATTGAAGAAATTGAAGGGCACATTCGAAACCTTGAAAAGAATCTTGACAATCAGTTTGATAATCATTTGCTTACACTAAAAAATTACATCAAATACCTGAAACAGCAATCCGATAAAATCAAAAACATCAAACAGCTTTTGAGCCGTGCCGGCAATCGTGAATTGAGAGAATTAAGAAAAAAGGAACTCGGACGTTTTGTGAGCAGTACCTCTTATGATTGGGAAGTTTTGATTGAAAATCTGAATTTCAAATCATCGATTTTCAGACATTCACTCAGGATTACTGTGGTCATGATTATCGGCAGCATCGTCGGTCTGATCGCGGATCCGCACAATTATTATTGGGTACTGATGACCGTGATTGTGATCATGCGGCCAAATTACGGACTGACCAAAACCCGATCAAAACAAAGAACAATCGGAACGCTTTTGGGTGCCGGAATTGCACTGATCATACTGTTTTCGGTTCAAAGTCTGGTGGTTTACGGCATACTGGCAGCTGTCAGTCTGACACTTGCTTTTGCGATGCTTCAGCGAAATTACAGCACAGCCGCAATGTACATTACGCTGAGCGTCGTATTTGTGTATGCGCTACTGACGCCCGATGTTTTGAGCGTTATCCGTTTCAGACTGGTCGATACTGCAATCGGCGCTGCACTGGCGGTCGCCGGAAACATCTGGCTGTGGCCGGCCTGGGAATTCAAATCGATCAAAAATATACTTTCGGACTCTTTGATTGCTCAAAAAAATTATCTGGAACAGATTGCGGTTTATTACAATCGTGTGGGCGAGCTCAGCCCCGAGTACAGGTTGTCAAGAAAACACGCCTTTCTGTCGATTTCGGAACTGAATGCAGCTTTTCAGCGGATGACGCAGGAACCCGAACACAAACACAAAAATCAGGATGAAATCTTTGAGCTGGTACTGCTCAGTCACAGTTTTCTGGTTGCTGCCGCATCTTTGGGTACTTATACGGTCAACAATCCGACCACGCCGGCTTCAGAGAATTTCAATTCGATTATATCGCTGATTCTTCAAAACCTGCTGACTGCAGATGATCTGCTGAACGGAAAGACCGAAAATCCGGTTTTTGAACTCAGTGCAGATGAAATCATCCGGCTGACTTACGGTAAGGAACTAAAAGATGTGTTTGCGGATGAGCGTTATCAATTATCCGAACAGACACTCGAAGAAGCGCATCTGGTGCTGGGTCAGCTGAGATGGATGCTTGAAATCAGTGAGAAGATGCTTGGCGTACTGAAAAAAGGAAATTTTAATTCCTGAAATGTTTTTATCTTTGACTTCAATGGCTGAGAAATCCTTATTTCTTTATTAATTTGAAGAAATAGAGAGAACTGAGTGTTTATGAAAATGGTATAAAATAAGGGAATAAGGTCAATTTGCTATAAGACTGTCAGTTACTAAGGGAATAAGGTTTTTTCTGACCAATAAAAAAATTAAAATTCATAATGAAAATAAGGTTTTTGAAACGCTCAAGAATTGGATTTTAACCATAAAATTCCCTATTTTGAATAAGATTGAAAGAATATGTTTGGATTCATGTATTATTTTAACATTCCCAAATTAACATTATTCAAACCAAATTTTCGCCCAATAAATTTTTTAAAATTGTAAAGACAGACCTCATTTTTAAGATAAGCGCAATCATAAGTAAACCCTTATTCCCTTAGTAACATAATAATATTCATCACTCTTGCCCTTATTTTATTATTTCATCCACTTGCCGATTGCCAATTTTTTTTTATAAATTCAGAAAAAAATTAAAGAATGGAATTTTCAGATTTTACGGATGAATCCTTTATGAACCGCTGCATAGCGCTTGCAAAAATCTCAAAACAAAGAGGCGAAAGTCCGGTCGGGTCGGTTATTGTCAGGGACGGACAGATCATCGGTGAAGGGATTGAATCGGTAAAAACAAGAAACGACATCAGTTTTCATTCGGAAATTGAAGCCATCAGAGATGCCTGTCAGCGGCTCGGTCACAGAGATCTGTCGGGCTGTGTGCTTTATACAACGCACGAACCCTGCATTATGTGCAGTTACATCACCCGTCAGACAAAGATTTCAAAAGTGGTCTTTGGCCTGTCAACCGGTGAAATCGGCGGTTACAGTTCAAAGCTTCCGGTACTGACCGACCGGTCGATTGAAAGATGGAATCAGCCGCCTGAGATCATCAGCGGATTTATGGAAAATGAATGCAGAACGATCTGATTCAGCAGATGGTTTCCTGTTTTTAATAATTCGCGTACTTTTGTCTGTATGGATTTGGATGATTTGAATTTATCGATCCGAAAAACAAAGCATTAATTTGTCCGAAGTCAATCGGTTGAATTTATTCAAATTAATCTTGAAATTCAAGGGAATCTTCCTATTCTTACACACAATAAATCAATTATTCATCGTTTCAAAAAGAGTGAGGTTTATAATCTTTTTTGGTGTATTTTTTCTGATAACTGTTGTCAGCGGACAGCAGAAAACCGATTCTTTGCTGAATTTTTTCAATTACAAACCCGAGCTCAAAAAATACGAACCCGATTTTCAGAAAAATATTAAAAATGATTCAACCCTTTATTTTGCGCTTGATTCACTAAAAAACATCGGTTATTACACACTTTCTGTTGATTCGGTCAGAAATAATGATGTATGGCTCAACAAAGGGAAGCTCTACAAACAGCTTTGGGTGAAAAATGACACACTTTTCAATCAGAAAACCGACTGGTTTCCGGTTCGAAACCTGGATTCGCTGATTCAAAAAGTCAATCAGAAATATGCAGAAAAAGGATATCCGTTTATCGAACTCAAAATCATTCCGATGGGCTACAAAGACGGTGAAGCACGGCTCAGACTGGAACCTCAGCTGTTTGACCGCAGGACGGTGGACGGCATCAGGGTATCGGGTTATGAAAAACTTTCAAAAGGATACATCAGACATGCCTTGGGTCTGAAGACCGGTGCAACTTACAATGAATCCGAGCTTTACAAAATTTCTGAAAGAATGAGTTACAGTCCGTTCATTGAAGAAGTCAGACCGGCGCAGACACTGTTTAACCCCGATTCGACTTATATCTATCTGTATGTCAACAAAGTAAAATCAAATATTTTTGACGGAATCATCGGCTTTGGAAATGACGAAAAAGGAGATTTTCAGCTGAACGGAAATGTGAAAATCGAACTGAACAACAATTTCAATGCGATGGAACAAATCCGGCTGAACTGGATTGCGACCGCCGACAAAAGCAGCACGCTCGATCTGAACGTGCGTATTCCTTATCTTTTCAAATCTGCAATCGGTACACAGACCAGTCTGAATATGTTCAAAAGAGACAGCACTTTTGTGAATACAAAACTGGAAGAACGGCTGTTTTATCAGATCACCATGAATTCAAATCTGGGGTTGAATCTGAGTTATGAAAATTCAAATTTTGTATTGGACGATCATCCCGAAATGGCGCAACTGTACGATGATTACAGCAAAAGCGGTTACGGTTTGAGTTATGAATTTATTCAGCCGATTCAAAACCGGCTTTTTGAAGGAAAATCAAAAGTATTTCTGATCGGAAAAACGCTGAATCGAAAAATTACAGAATACGATCCCGAAATCAATGAATACATCGATGACAAAAGCCGTCAGTACGAGATTGGTCTGGATGCTTTCAGGCTTTTCAGACTGCATCCGCATCATTACATCAAAGCCGGGATTCAGGGTTACGGTCTGTTTGGAAACGATGATTATTATTCGACCAACGAGCTGTACCGAATCGGTGGTTTCAACAGTCTGCGCGGTTTCAACGAAGAAAGCATAACCGCTTCTGCTTATGGAATTACAAGTTTGGAATATCGTTTTCTGCCGAATGACGGTTTTTATATTTCGGTTTTTGGAGATTACGGATTTGTCGAAAACAAGGCTTCTGATCTGAGTCAGAACCTGTTTGGAACCGGTGTCGGATTTTCATTTCTGACCCAGTTGGGAATTTTCAATATGAGTTATGCGGTCGGTAAACAGTCGAATACCGGATTTGATTTCAGAAATTCAAAAATTCATTTTGGGATACTGACCCGATTCTGACGAATCAGTTCATTCCGGGCTGATTTTTCGCCATCGACTGCATCATCTGTCTTCCGCCCGAAGACTGCATGAATTTCATCATCTTGCCCATTTCCGAGAATTGCTTCAACAGCTGGTTGACTTCCTGAATCGAGGTTCCCGAGCCTTTTGCAATTCTGTTTTTTCTGCTTTTATCGATCAGCTGCGGATTTTTTCGTTCGTGCGGCGTCATCGATTTGATGATGGCTTCCACACCTTTGAAAGCATCGTCGTCTATGTCTATATTTTTAATTGCTTTGCCCATACCCGGCACCATTCCGAGCAGATCTTTCATATTTCCCATTTTTTTGATCTGCTGGATCTGTTTCAGGAAATCGTCAAAATCAAATTGGTTTTTTGCAATTTTTTTATGGAGTCTTCTCGCCTCTTCCTCGTCAAACTGTTCCTGCGCCCTTTCAACCAGCGAAACCACGTCGCCCATTCCGAGGATACGGTCAGCCATCCTTTCGGGATAGAAAATATCGAGCGCTTCCATTTTTTCACCGGTCGATATAAACTTAATCGGTTTGTCAACCACGGTTTTGATGGTCAGCGCAGCACCGCCGCGGGTATCACCATCGAGTTTGGTCAGGATCACACCGTCATAATTCAGCACTTCGTTAAATGCTTTTGCAGTATTCACCGCATCCTGACCGGTCATTGAATCGACCACAAACAGGGTTTCGGTCGGTTTCACAGTCTGATGCACCTGACGAATTTCGTTCATCATCGCCTCGTCGATCGCCAGACGGCCGGCGGTGTCTATGATGATTACATTGTGTTTTCCTTCTTTTGCTTTCTGAATTGCATTTTGTGCAATCTGAACCGGATTTTTATTTTCCTCTTCGGCATAAACCGGAACACCGATCTGTTCGCCCAGCACTTTCAGCTGATCGATCGCAGCCGGACGGTAAACATCGCCCGCAACCAGTATCGGATTTTTTCCTTTTTTCTTTTTCAGATAATTTGCAAGTTTTCCGGAGAAAGTGGTTTTACCCGAACCCTGAAGACCGGCAATCAGAATAATTGTCGGATTTTCAGATAAATTTAATTCAGAGCTTTCGCCGCCCATCAGTTCAGCCAGTTCGTCATGTACGATCTTGACCATCAACTGATTCGGATTCAGAGAAGTGATTACATTCTGACCGATTGCTTTGTCTTTTACAGTGGTCGTAAAATCTTTCGCCACCTTATAACTTACGTCGGCATCGACCAGCGCACGACGGATTTCCTTGATGGTTTCCGCCACATTGATTTCTGTAATCTGACCTTTCCCTTTCAGCGTATGCAACGCTTTGTCCAATTTTTCCTGTAAACTCTGAAACATTCCTGAAAATTCTTTTTTGGACTGCAAAGATAAGAATTTTGAGGTTTAAGTTTTCAATCGAAATGATCAAAGCCAAAATTGATTCAACTCATTAAAAATCATTGGGATTTGAGCTGAAAACCCAAATTACGGCATAAATTTCGGCTGTTCTTTTATTCACAATTTGATTCGGTTTAACATAGTCTTATTATATTTGTTCTTTTAATTGACACACGGTTATGGAATATTTGGAATTTGAACAGCCGATCAAAGAACTTCAGGAACAACTGAAAAGTTGTCAGCTGATCGGCGAAGGAAACGGAGTAGATGTAAAGAAAGCGTGCAAACAGATCGAGCTGGCAATCGAAGAAGCAAAAAACAGAATATATTCAAATCTCACACCCTGGCAGAAAGTCCAGCTTTCGCGTCACCCTTCCCGTCCCTATTCATTGGATTATATATATGATATGGCCGGGAATTCTTTTTTGGAGCTGCACGGCGACAGAAATTTCGGCGATGACAAAGCGATGGTGGGCGGAATGTTAAAAATTGACGATATACCTTTTATGGTGATCGGTCAGCAAAAGGGAAAAAATACAAAGGAAAGACAGTACAGACGTTTTGGAATGTCAAATCCGGAAGGATACAGAAAGGCATTGCGGCTGATGAAACTGGCAGAGAAATTCAAAATGCCGATTGTAACTTTGATCGACACTCCCGGCGCCTATCCCGGTCTGGAAGCCGAAGAACGCGGTCAGGGTGAAGCGATTGCAAGAAATATCTATGAGATGATGAAACTCGAAGTTCCGGTCATCTGTATCGTAATCGGCGAAGGAGCCAGTGGCGGTGCATTGGGAATCGGTGTCGGCAATCATGTATTTATGATGGAAAATACCTGGTATTCTGTAATTTCCCCCGAAAACTGTTCTGCAATTCTTTGGCGCTCATGGGATTACAAAGAGCAGGTGGCAGAAAAAATGAAGATGACACCAAATGATATGCTCGAGCTGAAAATCATTGACGGAATCATCAAAGAACCGCTTGGCGGCGCACATTACGACCCGGAAAGTGCTTCTCAAAATTTAAAGGCCCGGATTCTGAAATCTTATCATGAACTGAAAAAGCTGAGCCCCGAAAAATTAAAAAAACAAAGACAGGAAAAATTCCTTGCAATGGGCGAATATTCAGGCTGATTCAGTTAACCGGCCGTCCGCTTCATGAATCCAATCTTCGCAAAATGAGCGTTAGACCCAAAAAATATTTAGGCCAGCATTTTCTGAAAGATGAAAATACAGCCCGTAAAATTACGGAAACGCTCAGCTGGTCCGGTTATGATGCCGTACTTGAAATCGGTCCGGGAATGGGTGTGCTGACCAAATATCTGATGAATGAAGGAAAGGATATTTCGGTGGTCGAAATCGATTCGGAATCGGTTAAATATCTGAAAGAAAATTATCCCGAACTCAGAATTTTTGAACAGGATTTTCTGAAAATGGATATTGAAAAAACCTTTGAAGGCAAATCGGTCTGCATACTCGGAAATTTCCCTTACAATATTTCTTCTCAAATCGTTTTCAAAATCATTGAAGACCGAAAATTCATACCCGAAATGGCGGGCATGTTTCAAAAGGAAGTTGCAGAAAGAATCTGCGCAAAAGAGGGTTCAAAGATTTACGGCATATTGTCGGTGCTGACACAGGCTTATTACAAAGCCAAATATCTGTTTACGGTTTCAGAGAATGTGTTCAATCCGCCTCCAAAGGTAAAATCGGGTGTGATCAGGCTTCAGCGGCATACCGAAAAACTGGAAACCGATGAGGAATTGTTTTTCCAAATCGTAAAATCAGGATTCAATCAAAGACGCAAAACATTGAGGAATGCGCTCAAAAGTTTAATCGGTACCAAAACAAATTTTGATGATAATTTGCTTAACTTGCGGGCCGAACAGCTCAGAGTAAATCAATTTATTGAACTCACCTCAAAACTGGCCGAATGGAAGAAATCATCAACAAAGAATTCCTGACAGAACTGTCTGAATGCATCCGGGATCAGAATCCAAAGAAGACGCTTGAGCTTCTTTCGGAACTGCATCCGGCGGATATTGCTGAGGTTTTTCCAAGACTTGAGCTGGAAGAGCAGTCCTATCTGATTTCTTTGTTGGACGGTGAGATTTCTGCTGCAGTTTTGCTTGAACTCGAAGAAGATGACCGTAAAAAACTGCTCGGTCAGCTGTCTGCAAAAGAAATTGCGGATGTACTGATTACACAGATGGACACCGACGATGCGGTGGACGTGATTAGCGAACTTTCCGAGAACAAACAGGGCCAGGTCATTTCGCAGATCGAAGACAAGGAACATGCGCAGGACATCGTTGATCTGCTTCGTTATGACGAAGATACTGCCGGCGGTCTGATGCGGAAAGAATTTGTGGAAGTCAACAAAAACTGGACGGTGCTGCGTGCCATCCGGGAAATGAGACGACAGGCGGAAGATATGCATGAAGTCTATTCGATTTATGTTGTCGATGATGACAATGTGCTGCTCGGAATACTGAGTCTGAAAAAACTGCTGACCACTTCATCCAATACCAAACTGGAAGAAGTTTACAACAATAAAGTTCATTATGTGACTGTCACCCAGAAAAATGTTGAAGTTGCCAATATGATTTCAAAGTATGACCTGATGGAAATTCCGGTGGTCGATGAACTCAAACGGCTTCAGGGTGTGATCACGGTGGACGACATCATCGATGTGTTGAGAGAAGAAGCTGATGAAAACTATCAGTTGGCTGCGGGTATCACACGAAACGTTGATGCAAGCGACAATATACTTACGCTGACCAAGGCGAGGCTGCCCTGGCTGCTGATCGGTATGTTTGGCGGATTGGGTGCTGCGAGCATCATCCACGGTTTTGAGGAAGCGCTTGCAAAATATACGGCACTGATTCTTTTTATTCCGCTGATTCAGTCAACCGCGGGAAATGTCGGAATCCAGTCATCTGCCATCGTGGTTCAGGGATTGGCGAACGGAACCATACAGGGAAAAATTCTGAAAAGATTATTTAAAGAATTTCTGCTCGGCTTGCTCAACGGAGTCGGGATTTCAATCATCGTACTGATTATCAGTCACTTCTTTTTTGGAACTTCATTTTTGATTTCAATCACCATTATGATCGCACTGGTCACAGTGATTGTCAATGCAGCATTGATTGGGACATTTATTCCGATATTTTTGGACAAAAGAGGAATTGATCCGGCAGTTTCAACCGGTCCGTTTATCACTACTTCAAACGACATTTTGGGTGTGTTTATTTATTTTATGATTGCAAAAGTTATACTCGGATTTTAAAAAAATCACCTATCTCCTGCCCTTTTTCTTTTTGAGTACGATTCTGATTTCGGTACCGGCACCTTTTTCAGAACGTGCCACATAGATTTTTCCTTTGTGGTAATTTTCAATGATTCTTTTGGCAAGCGACAGTCCGAGTCCCCAACCGCGCTGTTTGGTGGTAAATCCCGGATCGAAGATTGTTTTGTGCAGCTTTTTGGGAATTCCGGGACCGGTATCTTCAACACTGACAATCACATTCCCGTTTGATTCACTGACAAAAACATTGATCGCGCCCACATTCTGCATTGCATCCACCGCATTTTTGACCAGATTTTCTATCACCCAGCTGTACAATGCTGCATTGAGCGGAATTCTGATTTCCTGTTTTTCGGAATTGAATCTCAAATCCACCTTTCTCGAAATTCTGTCCCTCAGATATCTGACCGTATTTTCGGTCACTTCAACCACATTGGCAACACTGAGTTCGGGCAGCGAACCGATTTTTGAAAATCTTTCGGTAATCTGACTCAGCCGGTTGATGTCCTTCTCCATTTCGGTTACCGATTCCCGGCTTTCATCTTCGAGTTTCAGTATCTCGATCCAGCCCAAAAGCGAAGACAGCGGCGTACCGATCTGGTGCGCTGTTTCCTTTGCCATTCCCGCCCAAAGATAGCTCTGTTCGGTGTTTTTGAGAATTCGGAAATACCAGTAGCTGAATGATACAAAAAGGATGATGATCAAAACGAGAATCATCGGATAATACCGAAGTCTTTTGAGCAGCTGAGAGTTTTCGTAATACACATACTGTTTTCCGAATTCGCCCAGATCGATCACAATCGGGTCTCTCAGATTCTTCATTTTTTCAACAAATTTGTTGAGTCTTACGGAATCCGATTCTATCTTTTTGCTGATGTTGTTGACATACACGATTTCACCCTCTTCATCCAAAAGAATAACCGGCATCGTTTTGTTTGCACTGGTAATTCCAAAAAGATAATCCTGAACTTTTGAATCATAAACTTCGTCAGAACCGAGAATCTGAACCGCCTGTGCATAATTCTCAACCTTGATCTGCTCTTCTTTTTTCAGCTGATTCACAAACTGATTGGAATACCAGACGGTAGCACCAAAAATAAGCAATGCGATCATAAAGCCAATCCATTTGCTTAAATTCTGATTTCTGAGCAGATTAAAACGATTCATACCATCTTATTGGACGGTTGTAAATTTAAGAATATTTTCAAAGCGGTCTTTACTGGTTTCTGACGCTGACGTGTCCGACAAATCTTCGGTCGATGATGATTCCGTCACCCGGCACATCAATTATATACCAGTAATCGCCTGAAGCCACATTGAATCCCATATACTTTCCGGTCCAAACAAAACTTCCGCCAAAGGTTGTATCGACAAACATTTTACCGTAACGGTCAAACAATTTGAGCGTCGCATTGGGTGTTACATCAACTCCTCTTACTTCCCAGGTATCGTTGACACCGTCACCGTTTGGCGAAATAAAGTTGGTGATATACAGCAAAGTAAATTTATAACTGTCAATCATACAGCCGCTTTGTCTTACATAAACGGTATAGGTTTCACCCGGAATCAGATTGTCAAATCTCGGACTGTTCTGCCAGAAAATCTGATCGATCGAATATTCGAGTATTCCTCCGCCACCGCCGGCAGAAGCGGAAACAATTACATAATTCTGACCGAGCTCAAGACCTGTGATTGCAGGTGTTGGCGGTGTTACCACGGTTATGTTCATTTCATTTGTACAGCCTTCCGCACCGGTTACCACAACGGTATAAGTTCCGTTTTGAGTGATATCAAGCGTTGGTCCGTTACCGATTTCCTGATCGTTCAGATACCATACAAAAACCGGATTCGGGTCGGTGCTCGAAGCTTCTGCGGTAAAGGTATCTCCCGGACAAAGTTCATAATTGGTTTCGTTCAATTGAATATCGGGTGTGGGCAGTCTGTGGAATTTGATTTCGGCAATATCCGAACAGCGGCCGTCAACTTCCACCCTTACATAAACCGAATTGTCTCCCTGCGGATGATATGCAGTGGTATTTGCAATTGGATTGGTTCCACTTTGTGCGCTGCTCAAAGTCTGGTGATAACTGAAAGTTGCAGCTTCCGATGTAATTTGGGTTTCAAATTGGGTAAGATCGATTTCATCTCCTTCACAATAATCAATCGGACCGATGACCGGTGAATCAAGCACCACTTTCTCGCCTGCTTCAAAAGTTACAAAAACAGGAACAGAACGGCAGTTGTCAACCGTTGTCGCAACGATCCAAAGCGTTGCAGGAAGCGTGTTAAACTGATAATTAGACCATTGTGCCTGAGGAATCGGATTCTGATCATTTTCTGCATCATCCTGTGTCAGATAATATTCAAACTCCAATCCGCTTGGATCTGCAACCAGCTGTGCATTGAGCAGATTCAGACTGTATTCAAAAATTCCGTCAAAATTCTCATCACAAAGATCAATCACAATATTTTCATTCAAAACCGCAGTCGAACCCGGGAAAAGAGTCAGTTCGGTCACTGTATAACAGCCTGACATCTGATTGATCACCTTTATATATACGGTAACCGTCGAACCGACCTGAATTCCGTAATCCGCCGGATTGTTAATCTGATTGGTTCCGTTTTCCAAATCGGTCAGGGTCGGATAATATTCAAAATCATAATCAGCAGGATCATTGACCCAATCCGGCTGATGCTGTGTCAGATCATATGAAATGGTTCCAGTCTGCTGATTGGTGCAAAATGCGAGTTCATCCAAATCATTGACCAAAGGATTTGAATTGATCCAAAATTTAATTTCTCCAAAATTCGGACAGTCTTCTCTTGCCACTCTGATAAATACCGAAGTCATTCCCGGAATATTCATCGGAACCGGATAGGCATTCGGATTCTGAATCGGGTTCTGATTGGCCTCCGCATCCTGGAGACTTTCAAAATAACTAATTTCGTACAATTCCGGATTTGCAATCATAAGCGCATTCAGCTGGGTCAGATCATAATTGTAAGTATCTCCCTGTTCGTTCACGCAAAGAATGATATCGTCCAACTGATTCAGCACCGGTCTTGCGGTGGTATTGTAAGTAATCGAACGGATCGAATAACATTCTGAATTGTTTGATTTTACACGTATATAGACCGTTGTAGTCACTCCCGCAGTCAGATTGAACGAAGTCGGATTCGGAATCGGATTGGTTCCGTTTTCTGCTTCCTGCTGGGTGTAATGCCAGCTGATCTGAAAGTTTTGAGGTTCGGCTGTGAAATGAGCAATATTGTCTTCCAAATTCACATTGACGGTTCCGTCACCATCTTCATCACAAAGTGGTCCGATTTCCAAATCATCATTCAATAACGGATTTGAATTGATCATGATCTGAACGCTGCCGATATTGAAGCAGCCGTTTGCTTCCACACGAATGAAAACTTCAAAAGCCGTATCGACCGGAATCTGATAATCACCCGGATTCGGTATCGCATTGCTTCCGCTTTCTGCATCCGCAAGCGACAGATAATAAGTGATATTGTAATTGTTTGGATTGGCAACAATCTGATTTGCAAACTGAGTCAGATCATAAGCCACCGTTCCGTCCTGCTGGTCATCACAGACAAAAACATCATCGAGCTGATTCAATGATGGTCTTGCTACCGTATTGTAAATCAGTCTGCTCACGCTGTAACACTGATCCTGAAGCGATTTGATTCTCACATAAATCGTAAACGAACCCGACGCCGGAAAACTGTAAGCACCGGGATTTCCAATGGGGTTGGTGCCGGTGTCCGCACCTGCCTGAGTCGTGTGATAAGTGACCTGGTAATCGTTGGGATTGGCAACAATATCGGTTATATTTTCGGTCAGATCCACAATTACAAAACCGTCACCGTCGTCATCACAAAGATCGTTAAAGGTCAGAGTGGTTTCAGCCACATTGAATTGGGAAACTTCAAGGTTGATTTCTCCTATGCTGAAACATCCCTCGTCATTTCCGTCAACCGGACCGGTTTCAATCCGGACATAAACCGTTGCGGTACCCGACAAATAAGCAGTCGGATTGGGTATATTGTCGTTTCCGCCGGCATTGGCAGCAGCGAGCGTCGTATAATATTTAAAAAAGAAATTGATCGGATTATTGACAAAAGAAGCCTGTGACTGTGTCAGATCAAAAATCGCCTGATCGTTTCCGTTGTTGCACATCAGCGGCAGATCAACCGTATTGGTTAACAGTTGCGGAACTTTGTTTACAAAAAGAAATATTTTCAGAATCCGGACAAAAGAACCGCTCATGGTTTCAACCCTTACAAAAACTTCGGTTGCATCACCTCCGTTGTAATTTACCGTCAGCGGAAAAACCACCTCATTGCCGCTATTTGCTTCTGCATCCGCCTGATTGTAATAAAATTTAAAGTTATTGTTCGGATAATCCTGCTGCAGATTGGGCAGAAAATCAGCCGCCACAAACTGTTCGGTATTGTTTTCATCCACATCGCATTTCCCATAACTGTTTCCGACGATAGTACAATCCAAAACTGCTGTACCTCCAAAAGAAATTGTAAAATCATCCGCTTGCTCTCCTGTATTTGTATCAAAAGGCCTATAAACCATGATGATTATCTCATCTTCAGCCTGAACATCTAAATGACGAACCACTCCCGGAACATAAATATTTCCCGGTCCGCCATTTCCTGCACTTTCACAAGTCCCAGGTTCATTTAAAGCCAAACCGGTTTCTGTAATAGCAAAGTCATTGTCATAAACAAAAGATGCTCTATCTGCAATTCCTAAATTAGCACAATTTGGATTTAGCCAAACCGCAAAATCAAAATCTTCATCTGCTTCTTTATGGATTAAAAATGTAAATGTGCCGGGCTCCTGAATCTTGGTATAATAAAAAGCTACATCCTGCATAGCATAAGATTCAAAATTACAAATCTGAACATACCCATTTACATCTAAATTAGCTGTCTGAGAATCCAGCGTTTCTGATGAGCAAACAGGACTTAATTCTACATCACAAATATTTTGCCCTTTTAAAGAAAATGAAAAAAATAGACCAAAGAGTAATAAAAAAAAATAAAATTTTTGCATGTGTGTTATTAAGTATTTATAAAGAAAAATACGGAAGTCCCTCAAACTTCTTTTATCAAATGTAAAAATCTATTTAAATATCTCAAAAGAAATTTTAACATTCTCCCAAAATTCATCTAATTTTAAAAGATTATCTTTCAGAAAACTAATGATTTTTGGCCAGGTTTCTTCTTTGAAAATATTCACATTTTCCAACCTCAATTCTATCTTACTGATTTCTCTTCCGTTTTCGTCAAAAAAGCTTTTGTGCCAAATCCATTCAGTTCCCAATTCCGCTTCAAAAAGTAAAATAAATTCTTCAAACTGATCAAACATAAGCTCTTGCATATCAATATCTTTTTGAGCGATTTCAATAGCAATTCTTGCCGATTTATTGTCAACATCGGTTTTGAAATTCAAACCTTTGATTCCGGATTTGTAATTGACCCAATTCACAGGAAAACCGCTTGCAGTGGGCTGCAGTTTCATATACTGACCAAAGGATACCCAGAATTTTTTTCTGATTTGTGATGCTTCTTCTTTTGAATACATATTGCAAATTAATTCAATTTTATTGAATTCCGATTTTATCAATTCATTTAAATAATCAACAATTCAGACCGAAACATACAGCCTAAAAAAGCCTTTTCTTATCTTTGGAACAAAATTCGTCAATTATGAAATCAAAATTACTGCTGATTGCAGCGCTTGCTTTTGTAACCCAATCTTTTGCACAAAATATGATGACACCCGAACTTTTATGGAAACTGAAAAGAATCAGTCCCGTCGGACTGACAGATGATGCAAAAAATCTGATTTATTCGGTAACCGAATATCAGGTCGAAGCCGGCAAAAAGGAAACAAAAACCTATATGATGCCCGTCGGTGGCGGTGAGGCGGTCGAAATCAAAGATTTTTCAAAAATCCTGACCGACAAATCAATTTCAGCCGATAAAACCAAAAAGATCGAAGTCAAACAGGTGCAGCTCGAAAATATACTTGGAAAAGATCTGTATCCGAAAATGAAAGAATCAAATGTTTATGTTTATAACGATCTGGATTACAGACATTGGGACACCTGGAACGAAGGGAAATACAATCATCTTTTTCTGGCCGTAAACGGAACCGATGAAGTGGACGGAATCGACATTATGAAAGGAGAACCTTATTATTCGCCGCAAATGCCTTTTGGCGGTGATGAGGATTTTTGCTGGAACAATGAAGGCACAAAAATCCTGTATGTCTCAAAAAAACTGAAAGGAAAAGAATATGCACTCAGCACAAATACAGATATTTATGAATATGATGTGAAAACTGGCAGCACTATCAATCTGACCGAAGGAATGCCAGGTTATGATACCAATCCCGCCTATTCAAAAGACGGTGCACTTGCTTTTCTGAGTATGGCGAGAGACGGTTATGAAGCTGACAAAAACGATATTGTGGTTTTGCACAACGGTATCAAAACCAATATCACTTCGCACTGGGGCGGAACTGTAGGCAGTTTCAAATGGGACAAAGACGGAAAAAAGATTTATTTCAATGCAGCGGTCGGCGGAACCGTTCAGCTGTTTGAAGTTGATTTTGATCCGAATTCAAAAAACAAAGCCATGCCGAAAATCAGACAGATCACCGACGGTCAGTTTGATGTGGCAGGACTTGTGGGACAGTCCGGAAACAATATGATCATTTCGAGAACCGATATGAATCATGCGGTTGAACTGTATTCGGTCAATCTGAAAAACGGCGAAATGAAACAGCTGACCAATGTAAACAAAGATATTTACGGCAGCATAAAGCTGAGCAAAGTTGAAAAAAGAATGGTGAAAACCACCGACAACAAGGATATGGTGGCATGGGTGATTTATCCACCCGATTTTGATCCGAACAAAAAATATCCTACCCTGCTCTATTGTCAGGGCGGTCCTCAGTCTGCGCTTTCACAATTTTATTCTTTCAGATGGAATTTTCAGCTGATGGCGGCTCATGGTTATATCGTCATTGCTCCCAACCGTCGCGGGATGCCGGGTCACGGTGTGGAATGGAACGAAGCGATCAGCAAGGATTGGGGCGGTCAGGTGATGAAAGATTATCTGTCTGCGATTGACGATATCGCGAAAGAGTCTTATGTCGATAAAGACAGACTGGGCGCTGTGGGTGCGAGTTATGGCGGTTATTCGGTGTTTTATCTGGCGGGAATTCACAACAAAAGATTCAAAAGTTTTATTGCGCATGACGGCGTTTTTGATCTGAAATCAATGTACGGGACCACCGAAGAACTTTGGTTTACCAACTGGGATGCGGGCGGTGCCTATTGGGAAAAAGACAATCCGGTTGCGATGAAAACATACAGTGAATTTGATCCGAGTAATCTGGTCAACAAATGGGATACTCCGATACTGATCATTCAGGGCGGAAAAGATTATCGGGTGCCGATCGAGCAGGGACTGGAAGCTTTTCAGGCGGCACAGCTGCACGGTATCAAAAGCAGGCTGCTCTATTTTCCGGATGAAAATCACTGGGTGCTGAATCCTCAGAATTCAATCATCTGGCATACCGAATTTTACAAATGGCTGAAAGAAACGCTCTGATGCGGAATGAAATTTATTAATACAAAAGAAATGAACGAAGAAAATTTGAATAAGAAAACCAACAGCAAACTGGTTTCCTATATAAAGAAATTTGGATTTTGGGGCTTTATGTTTTTCTTTCTGAAAGGCATGGTCTGGCTGGCAATATTTGCATTCGGATTTGATGCCTGTCTGGGAAGCGATTCCTGAGAATCTTTGGTCAGGAATTAATGTTTTTCAAAAACCGAAAGTGCGTTCTTTCCGGTGATTTCAATGATTTTCTGTTCGGACAGTCCATAAACTTCAGCCAGTTTTTTGGCAACCAGACTGACATACGAAGATTCATTTCGTTTTCCGCGATAAGGTACCGGTGACAAATAAGGAGAATCGGTTTCCAAAACGATGTTCTCAATCGGAATCTGATTCAGAAACTGATCAATTTTTCCGTTTTTAAAAGTCACGACACCGCCGATTCCAAGTTTCATATTGAATCCGATTGCTCTTTCCGCCTGCTCTTTTGTTCCGGTGAAACAATGAAAAGTCCCAAACAGTCTGTCGTCCTTTTCGGTTTCAAGCACTTCAAAGATTTCATCAAAACTGTTTCTGCAATGAATTGCGATCGGCAGACCTCTTTCCTTTGCCCAACCGATCTGGGTTTTGAATGCAATCTGTTGTTCCTTAAGTGAACTCTGATCCCAATAAAGATCGATTCCGATTTCGCCGACCGCCCAAAAATCTCTTTTGTCCAGCCACTCTTTTACAAGTTTCAATTCCTGCTCATAAGTTTCAGGTTTTACCGAAGTCGGATGAAGACCCATCATCAAATAGATGTCCTGATAATTATTTTCAAGATCCATCATCCTTTGGGTATAGGTCGAATCGATGGCGGGAATATAAAATCTTTTCACACCTGTATCGACCGCTCTTTGAATCATCTCGGTTCTGTCGTCGTCAAATTCTTCAGAATAAAGATGGGTATGGGTATCAATCAGCATAATTCGTTTAATTTTTGAAGTTTGATTTTTTCTTCCGCAAAACAGTTTTTTGGAAACTGATTTTCGACCAATTCAATCATTTTTCCGGTTTTGTACAGAAATTCTTTGTAGGCAATCGTCTTTGGATTCAGTGGCCGGTGAGCCAAAGCAGAATTGATTTTATTGAGCTGTTCAATTCTTGAATTTGTATTCTCGTCAAAATAAACTTCGGAAAATTTCTGCCAGATATAATCCACCGCCATTTGGTTGGGATGAACCAGATCTTCGGAATAAAATCTGTAATCTCTCAAATCATCATTCACCAGTTCATAGGCCGGAAAATAATCAACGGTTTCATATCTGCCGAGGACTTCGTGCAGCGCAGAAATCAGTCTTGCCTTGCTCAGCGAATTTTCAATGATTCCGTCTTTGGTATGTCTGACCGGACTGACGGTTGTGATAATATGTGCATTCGGACAAACATCAAAAATCAGATCAAAACAATTTTTAATCGATGCGCACAGCTGTTTTTCGGTCAATAAAGATTTCTCAAAAACATGCTGCGGAACTTTGTGACAATTTGCAACAAACAAACCGCTGTCGTTCAACCGATAAATCCATGAAGTTCCGAAAGTCAGCAGAAAACAGTTTGAATTTCGTGCAAAATTATTGGCAGTTTCAAGTTCGGTATTGATGATTTCCAAAGTTTCTTTTTCGGTCGGACGGTCAAATGAAGTATGATGATCCCAGCTGAAAAAAAGTTCGCCGTATTTGAAAATTTCCTCACGGCTGTATTCAGTCAGCGAAAAAATTCGCATCAGCGCATTTTCAATGGCAAGCGGATGAAACAGAGTCCCAAAAGGATTGGTCAAAATGCTGAATTTCAGATCAGCCAGCTTCTGACCGATTTCGGACACAAAACAGGAACCGGTCCCAAAAATCTGCTGGGAATGTGAAATCTTTCTTTCAGACGGCTGCAGCTGAATTTCTGTCCTGAATTTCATCAAATTTTTCTTTTCATTAAATCATTTGCCAATTCTCTCAAAGCAGTTTTGTTCGAGTCCGGAACATCGATCTTATCCAAAAAGTGCATTGCTTTTTGGGTAAACTCTTCAATCAGCGAACGAACAGCAAGATCTGCTTTTGTGTCTATGAATATTTTTTTGACCGCTTCAATTTTTTGCGGCTCATCCGTTTTTGTCGAATACCATTTGTTCAATTCAATCAAATTATTGCCGTCGGCTGCTTCAACCGTTTTGACATAAAGAATCGTCTTTTTGTTTTCAATGATATCTCCTGCATGAACTTTTCCAAAATCGGCTTCGCCAAACACATCGAGATAATCATCCTGAAGCTGGAATGCGATGCCCAGATTTCTTCCGAATTCATACAGTTTGTACTGATTGTCAGCATCTGCATCAGCGGTAATCGCACCGATCTGAAGCGCACAGCCTACCAAAACCGCAGTTTTATATTCGATCATCCGGATGTATTCGTCATAAGAAACTTCGGATTGGGTTTCAAAATTTTTGTCGTACTGCTGACCTTCGCATAATTCTTCAGCCGTTTTTGAAAACAGCTGGATCACATTTTTAAAATAAACTGCGGGCAGATCTTCAAACATCCGATAAGCCTGGACCAGAAGTGCATCGCCCGAAAGGATGGCGGTATTGAGATCAAATTTCAGATGAACCGGGCTTTTTCCTCTTCTCAGCGGTGCTTCGTCCATGATGTCGTCGTGCATCAAAGTGAAATTATGAAAAAACTCAATCGCGAGCGCGGGTTTGATCGCTTCGTTGACATCACCTTCAAACAGCATATTTCCCATCAGACAAAGAATCGGTCTGAGTCTTTTTCCGCCCAGACTCAATATATAATCGCATGAACCGTAAAGTTCGACGGGTTCAAAATCTTTGAAAGAATATTCCTCCAATGCTTCACTGATGATGGTTTGGCAGTCCGACAGCTGTGTGTTCATATCATTTAAATTCAAATGCAAAGATAGGAAAACCGAATCCGTAAATCGTCAGTCAGATGCACTTGATTTAAACAAAAATTCAATTCGGGAAAGCTGAAAATTTACAATCCGCCCGTCTTTTTCAATGAGAAAATTATATGTAATTTTGCAACTCAAAAATTTCGACAAAATGGGAAGAGCCTTTGAATTCAGAAAAGAAAGAAAAATGAAAAGATGGGCATCAATGTCCAAAACTTTCACAAGACTGGGTAAAGAAATCGTGATCGCTGTCAAAGAAGGCGGCCCCGAACCCGAAGCAAACTCAAAACTGAGAGCGGTCATTCTGAACTGCAAGGCGGCAAATATGCCCAAAGAAAATGTTGAAAGAGCGATTAAAAGAGCGACTGACAAGGATACTGCAAATTATAAGGAAGTCCTTTTTGAAGGTTACGGACCGCACGGAATCGCAGTACTGATCGAGACTGCGACCGACAACAACAACCGGACGGTTGCCAATATCAGAAGTTATTTCAACAAATGCGGCGGAAGTCTGGGCACCCAGGGTTCGGTTGAGTTTATGTTTGACCATATCTGTACTTTCACCATCAATGCAGGCGGCAGAGATGTGGAAGAACTCGAGCTGGAACTCATCGATTACGGCGCTGAGGACATTACCGAAAATGAAGGAAATGTGGAAGTGGATGCTCCTTTTGAAAGCTACGGCCAGCTTCAGAAATATTTTGAAGACAACGAAATCGAAATCATCAGCTCCGGATTTGACAGAATTCCGCAGACAACAAAAAAACTGAGCGAACAGGAACAGGCCGAACTGGATGTGCTGCTTGAAAAAATTGAAGACGACGACGATGTGCAGAACATCTTTACAAGCGCAGAATAATATTATAGAACCATCAAAAAATTAAAATGAATCTCAAATCAAAAGTTTCGGAAATCTTAAAAAATTCAATTTCGGATATCTACGGATATCAGCCCGAAAATCTTGAGATTCAAAATACAAAAAAAGAATTTGAAGGCGAATATACGCTGGTGGTGTTTCCGCTGATCAGAGAACTGAAAAAGAAACCTGAAATAATCGGTGAGGAAATCGGAAATGACCTGAAATCAAAAAATCTGATTTCTGATTTCAATGTGGTCAAAGGTTTTCTGAATATGAATTTCAAACCTGAATTCTGGTTGGCCGATCTGATCAAAAATGCGGAAAACAAAGAATTCGGATATACAGCAGAAAATCAGAATTCAAAATCGATCATGGTCGAATATTCTTCGCCCAACACCAACAAACCAATTCATTTGGGACACATCAGAAATAATCTTTTGGGTTATTCGATGGCTCAAATCTTTAAGGCAGCCGGTCATAAAGTTCAAAAAATACAGATTGTCAACGACCGCGGCATCCACATCTGCAAATCGATGATTGCATGGCAGAAATTCGGAAACGGTGAAACGCCTGAATCTTCGGGTATCAAAGGCGATCATCTGGTCGGAAAATATTATGTCGAATTTGACAAACATTATCGCGAACAGATCAAAGAGCTGATTGCAGCCGGACAAACCGAAGATGATGCAAAGAAAAATGCGCCTCTCTTTTTGGAAGCTCAGGAAATGCTCAGAAAATGGGAAGACGGCGACAAAGAGGTGAGGTCGCTTTGGGCGATGATGAACGGCTGGGTGTATCAAGGTTTTGAAAAGACCTACAAAAGACTGGGCGTTGATTTTGACCATTATCAGTATGAAAGCAATACCTATCTGCTCGGAAAGGATCTGATTCAGAAAGGTTTGGATTCGGGTGTATTTTTTAAAAAAGATGACGGTTCGGTTTGGATCGATCTGACCGACGACGGTTTGGACGAAAAACTGGTACTTCGTTCTGACGGCACTTCTGTTTATATGACTCAGGATTTGGGCACTGCGGTTGAAAGATTCAACACCTTTAATATAGACAAGCTGATTTATGTGGTCGGCAACGAACAGGATTATCATTTCAAAGTATTGTTTCTGATTCTGAAAAAGCTCGGTTTTGAATGGGCTGATTCTTTGGAACATCTTTCATACGGCATGGTCAATCTGCCCGACGGCAGGATGAAGTCGAGAGAGGGAACGGTTGTGGATGCGGACGAACTGATGGAAGAAATGTTTCAGACCGCAAAAGAAATTTCAGCCGAACTCGGAAAACTCGACGGTTATTCCGAAGAAGAAAAAAACAAATTGTATGAAATCATCGGTTTGGGGGCATTGAAATATTTTATACTAAAGGTGGATCCAAAAAAGGGAATTCTGTTCAATCCAAAGGAAAGTGTTGATTTTGCCGGCAATACCGGACCTTTTATTCAATATACTTACGCAAGGATACAGTCAATACTTGAAAAAAGACAGCCTGAAGAATTTGATATTGAAAATTTAGGGCTGGAAAAGATCGAAATTGAAATCATCAGACATCTTTATGATTTCGAAAGTATCATTTTGACCGCATCAGAAAGTTTAAATCCGGCGCTTTTGGCAAATTATGTATATGAACTGGTCAGGATTTTCAACTCGTTTTATCAGAATTTCCCCATCCTGAATGCCCAAAATCCACAAGTTATCAACAAAAGGCTATATTTAAGTAAGTGGTCTTCTAATGTGATTATCAATGCATTACATATTTTAGGGATAGATTCTCCAAAAAAAATGTGAAAAAAGATTCAAAAATGTTTTTTTATTAGAATCCACTTTTATACTTTTACACCAAGTTATTTATGTAACTTTTCATAGGTTTAGGTTGGTTAAAGTAACTCTTCTTTCGATTGAATAGTTGAGTTACTTTTTTTTTGTGCCTGTTTGTAAAATTCGCACAGCCGGAATTCTCCCTTAACAAGCCTTTTATTTTTGGTTAAAACTGTTTCAATACAAATAATTAAGAGTACAAATTGTCAGTTAAAATTTATACTTTTACTTTGTTTGTTAAATGGGAAGACTGCCGAAAAATGTTCACAACACCTCATTCGTCAAATAAAACTTCAATAAAATCAACTGATAATTGTAATTAAATTCAGCTTGCAGCAAAGCTGATTGTGCTGCCAATAAATTGTTTTTGGCAGCAAAATAGGCGTAAGCATCTATCATCCCCAATTTGTATTTATCTTCAGTTTTTTGAAATGATATTTCCTGCGCGGCAACATTCTTTTGTGCGGCATCCCGGTTTTGAGCTGCATTTTGTGCAAAATTCACTGCATCACGTAGCGCATTGTAATAAGCCAGTTTTTGCTGTTCCAACTGCAAAAGACTTTGTTCCTGTTCGATTTTTGCCTGTTGCACTGCCGTTTTGGTCTGCAGTCGGCTAAAAATCGGAATAGAAACCGAAATTCCCAAATAATGGTTTTTGTTGTTTCTGAGCTGATCACCAAGTGCCGCCGTTTCTGTATCCACATAAAAAGAAGACAGCGAATAATTCCCGTTCAGTGTGGGATAATATGCCGATTTTTGCTGTTTGATTTCCTTTTCGGCTATTTTATTTTGCAGTTCGGCCGATTTAATTTCAGGTCGGTTTTGGATTCCTGTGGCGAATAATTCATCCAAAGGCATTCCCAAAATTCCTTCATCGGATGCTTCCAACAGACCGAATTCGGGCATTTCTTTCAAATTCAGCAGATTTACAAGCGCGGTTTGTGAAGTTCTCAAAGCATTTTGGGCGGTAACCAACATTTGTTCTTCAGATGATTTATTGGCCTGTAATTCATATACATCACTTTTGGCTTTGTTTCCCAATTCAAATTCGGTTTGAATCTGATTGAGTGTAATTTCAGAATTTGCCAATTGTTTTTCCAGCAATGCAATCTGTTCGCGATCGTACTGAATCTGATTGTACGCCTGTACGATTTTGATAATCAACTCATTCTTCCTGATTTCCAAATCATATAGCGATTTTTCTTTTTGAAGTTTGGCGGATTGGATCCGGATAAAATTTCCCCAGTTAAACAATTCCACATTGGATGAAAAATTCAAAGAATTGGAACGGATATCCGAACTTATCCTTGCATTGGTTGTCGGGTCGATGACCGAACCGAAATTATATTGATTATCGGCATAAACCGAAGCCGCGGGCAACAACCGGCCATAAGCCGCTGTAATTTCTTTGTCCGCCAAATCGGAATTCATGGCGGTTTCTTTCAAATACAAATCATGGCTCACGGCATAATCAATACAATCGGACAAAGACCATGTTTTTTCCTGGGCATTAACCAAAAAAACAGTTAAAAAAAGAATTCCAAGTAAGTATTTCTTTATAATCTTATTGCTCATTTTTTTTTAAAGCTTAAATTTCATAAAATTATTATAAACGTTTTTTTAAGCCCCTCCTTTGGAGAGCTTGTCCCGAACTTGCTTCGGGAGGTTGGGAAGGCCTTCTATTCATACTTCAAATATTCCACAGGATTCATTCTTGCGGCTCTCATCGCTTTCAGGCTAACCACCAAAAAAGACAAAACCAATAAAATAATCATACAAATCACAAACGCATCCCAGGGAATCGCTATCCGGTAGGCAAAATTTTCTAACCAAAACCGGATGGCATACCAGGCAATAGGGAAACTCAGCAATATGGAAATTACACCTATTTTTAGATAAGGTTTGGTGAATTGACTGACCAAATCTTTGGATTCTGCACCCAAGGTTTTGCGAATGGCGACTTCTTTCAATCTTTGTTCGATGATAAAGGATGAAAGTGCATACAAGCCCAATAAAGCAATCAGAATCACGATGGAAGTCAGCACGCCAAAAATCTTTTGCTGTCGGGCATATTGTTCGTAAGTTTTCTCAAAATTCTTATCTAAAAAGCTGTATTCAAAGGGTTTGCCCGGCGTTACTTTTTGTTGCCAGTAGGTTTCCAATTCGGGAATCAAAGTATTCAAATCTTCAGGTTTGAACTTAATGGCAATATTGCCCATATTGTAAATCATATTGTTTTTAAAACCTTTCCAATGCAGCATAAAAGTTGGCTGAATAGCTGAAAAAGCATCAAAAACATGGTAATCCTTCACCATTCCGACTACGGTTATATCATCACTCAGTTTTTTGTTAATCGGATCGTCGTAAATTCCCAGTTGTTTGGCTAAAGTTTCATTGATTACGATATTCCTGAGCGTATCTGAAGCGAATTTATCCGATAGGAAACGGCCTTTCAGCAATTTCATTTCCATCATTTCAGCATAACCGAAATCAACCGAATTGTAAAGTGCATTCCCAACAGTTTTGTCCTGATAGGTCAATTCGGTGGTGGACCAGCCGCTTTGTGTGCCGATTAAAGGTCGGGCACTGCTGACGGCGGTTACCCCCTTCAGATTTTGTAAATAAGTTTTGATGTTTTGGTATTCTTCAAAAGGTTTTTTGGTCTTAAAATTAAAATTCAAAACCATGATCTGTTCTTTATTGAATCCCAAATCCAATTTGTTCAGATAATTAACCTGTTTGTAAACTGCCAGACTGCCAATCATAAAAAAGGCGGCAATCATAAATTGCAATCCAAGCATTGCATTTCTCAGATAAACCCCTTTGGAACTTCTTGAAAAACTGCCTTTCAGCACATCCACCGCTTTGAATTTTGATACATACAAAGCCGGAATCAATCCGGTCAATAAGGAAGTTACGGCCACAATTCCCAGAATCTGTATCAAAAATAAACTGTAATCGACTTTGATTTCAACATTCATAAAACGGTTGAACCATCCCATACCCAGCTCGATTGCCACCAAAGCAAAACAAACCGAAACCAAACACAACAGAAAGGTTTCAAACAAACTTTGAGCAATGATATTGGTTTTTCCTGCGCCTATCGCCTTTCTTACACCAACCTCTTTTGCCCGTTTGATGGCGCCTGCCAGAGAAAGATTGATGAAATTGACTACGGAAATAATTAATATCAGAATCGAAATCCAAAGCATAATTTGAATCAAAGTACGATTTCCGTAAGGTTCGCAAAAAGGTTCGGTATTCGCCATTTCAAAACGGCTGTCTTTCAGCGAATAAACCACCGGTTGGAAATCCGATTTTTCCAATAATTCTTCCACAGAAACACCGGCTTCTTTGGCTTCTTTTGCCAGTTCATCTTCCCAAACGGCCTTATGAAATTTTTTGACCAGTTCCTGGGCGGTTACGCCTGAACGGGTTTTGAAATAACCGTTGTAATTGTAATTCCCCCAATAATCATCCAACTGTTTAAAGGGAATCACCACATCGGGCATAATTGCGGATTTGCCTTCAATTCTGTAAACTCCTTTTACCACATAGGCCCTGCCGCCGATGGTTACGGTTTGATTGAACAGCTTGCCGTCTGCATCTAATTTTTTGGCGAAATCTTCCGAAACCGCAATTTCATTTTCGGATTGTATGGCCGTTTTCGGGCTGCCTTCCACAAAAGGGTAAGGGAAAAATTCAAAAAAATTGGAAGTGGCTTCAATGGTTTTATTGCTGCTGACCGAATGATCGTCTTTGGTTATATTGGTACTTTGATAACCCAATGCATCGACCAGCAACACATCCTCAATTTCGGGAATTTTCTCTTTGGCTCTTTCCATTTGCGGATTGGAAACTCCCCAAACATCCCCATCCAAATAATGTCCGACTGCGAAAATCCGATCCTTTTCGGGATTCCAGTCGTCATAGCTGTATTGATCGCTACGATAAAGCAAAGTAAAAATTAATCCCACCAATCCCAAAGTCAATCCGAAGACATTGATGAAAGTCGCCAATTTGTTTTTGCTGAAATTTCTAAAGGCTATTTTTATCCAGTTTTTTATCATTCTTTATTTTTTTACAACATCAAGTTTTTGGTACATTGTACATAATACTTTGTACTTTATTCATATTTCAAATACTCCACAGGATTTGTCTGCGCTGCTCTTATCGTTCGAATGACCACCACTAAAAATGCCAGTAAGACCAAGACGAAAAACGCCAATACAAACGGCCACCACGGCAATTCTATTCGATAGACAAAATTCTCTAACCATTTTTGCATCAGATAATAAGTTAGGGGAATGCTGCATAAAACCGAAATTCCGGCTATCAGTACATATTTCCTGCTGAACATATTCACCAGATTGCTTTGGGAAGCCCCCAAAGTTTTGCGAATTGAAATTTCCCGCATCCTTTGTTCGATTATAAATGAAACTAATCCAAATAATCCGAGCAATGCAATAGTTACCACCGCTATTGTCAATAGGAAGAACAGGTTTTTCTGTTTTTTATACTGATCGTAAGCTCGTGCAAACTGCTGATCCACAAAATTGTAATTGAACGGATAACCGGGTTCTATTTCCGTTTTCCAGCGTTTTTCTATTTCAGTCAAAACTGATTCGGTTTTATCGGGTTGGATTTTGAAAAGCACTGAATTGAAGTTGTATTTCTGCCAATCCACTGTATTCCAATGAAAAAATAAAGTGGGTTTTATTTTTCGGTCAAATCCTTCAATAAAAAAATCTTCGACTACACCCACAATTTTGAATTTCTCATCACTCATGCCCGATTGAACCTCAGTTCCTACGGGATTTTTTAAACCCAATTCTTTGACCAATGTTTCATTGACCAATACATTTTGGATGGTGTCTGATGAGATTTCGGGTGATAAATTTCTTCCTTCAACGATTTTAACATTCAATAAGTCCAGATAATCATATTCCATGGCACAACTTGCTGCCTGAATGGAATTGTCCAAATAATTCAAATTGGAAGTATAGTTATTTAAGTTTCCGGGAACGCGCATAGCCGAAGAAATAGTTTCAATTCCGTCAATATTTTTAAAATTCTGTTTGAGTAATTCATATTTTTGAAATCGTTTATCTCCTCTGTAATCATTCATATAAACCACAAGCGTTTGGTCAGCATTGAACCCCAAATCCCGTGTCATCATATAGTGTACCTGCTGATAAATTACCAGACCGCCGATCAGAAAAAAGGAAGAAATCAGAAATTGAAAGCCCATCAGTCCATCACGAACCAAAGTCCCGGATTTGCTTCTTGAAAAGTTGCCCTTTAAAACCTTCAAAGGTTGAAACTTCGATAAATAAAGTGCAGGAATTAATCCTGATAATAAAATGGTAGTCACAAGACAGAACAACAAATACACAACCATTGAACTGAATTCAAGTTTCATGTTTTTGTTCAGATAACCATTGAAATAAGGCAAAATAATTTCGGCTAAAGCTAATGCCAATAACAATGAGAAAAGACAGAGTGCGAAACTCTCCAGCATAAACTGTAAAATCAGATTTTTTCTCTGTGCACCCAGTGTTTTACGAACACCGACTTCTTTGGCTCTTTTGATGGAATTGGCAGTAGTCAGATTGATGAAATTCACGCACGAAAGCAATAAAATCACCAGCGCCAAACCACTCATAATATAAAGTAAAGACAAATTTCCTTTTCCTAAGGTTCCGTCATCGCCCACTGAAAAAAGTCGCATTTCACTGAGTTTGTCAAAGATGATTTCCGTTTCGCCATATTTATTTTGGTATTCTTCTATGCTGATGCCTTCTCCTTTTGAATTGGGAAGTGTTTGACTGACATACACCACTTCGTGATTGATTCGTTTGACCAAATCCTCAGAATAGCTTCCATCCTTAATTTTCACATATAATTTGTATGAATAATTTCCCCACTTGGTACTATTCTTTTCCCATAATTTATTCCAGTCGATCGGAATGACAGCATCGGGATTTTCGGACGAATTAACATCATTTTTGTAAACACCTTTGACAACGTATTCATTGTCCAAAATTTTGATGGTTTTACCTACAGCTTGCGTATCTCCATAAAGCGATTTTGCCCACTTGGTTGAGATAGCTATACTTTGCAAATCAGCCAATGCATTTTGTGAAGAACCTTCCACAAATTCAAAAGGGAAGAACTCAAAGAAATTGGAAGTGGCGGGTAAAAGATTATTCATGTAAAATGATTTCCCATTGGTTTGAACCAATTCATCATCTTGCCAGTCGAGATACAAAAAGTCTTGAATTTCAGGAAAAGTTTCTTTCATTTTCGGCCCTTCAGGAATTGTGGCTGAGGACCAGATTTCATCGCCCATATCATGAACGACCTGATAAACCTCATTTCTTTCGGGATTCCATTGATTGAAACTCAATTCATCTTTCCAATACAAAATCGTCAGAATCACACCCACCAATCCCAAAGTCAGTCCAAAGACATTGATGAAAGTTGCCAATTTGTTTTTGGCGAAATTTCTGAAAGCTATTTTAATCCAGTTCTTTATCATTCTTAATTTTTATTCTTTACAACATTAAGTTCTTGGTGCATTGTACATAATACTTTGTACTTTATTCATACTTCAAATATTTCACAGGGCTGGCTTTCATCGCATAGCTTGCACGGATTCCGATGATTAACAACATCAAAACGAGCAGTAAAATCAATGCAAATACAAACGGCCAAATAGGTATATCAATCCGATATGCAAAATCTTCCAGCCATTTTTGCATCAAATAGTAAGTAACAGGTATACTGACCAAAAACGAAACTGATGCGATGATTAAATATTTTTTTCCAAGCCGAAGAGTCAGGTTTCCGGATGTAGCACCGAGTACTTTGCGAATGGAAATTTCTTTCATGTTTTGTTCCACCGAAAAAGAAATCAATCCAAAAAGGCCAAGCAGGGCGATAAAAACCGAAATAAATGTCATTATCGAAAATAATCTTTGCTGTATCAGAAATTCGCTGTATGATTTTGCAAATTCATCACTCACAAATTTATATCGAAACGGATAACCTCCGGGGATGATTTCCTTTTTCCATCTTTTTTCGATTTCGTTCAAGGCAGTCTGCATCGAATTAGGATTTATTTTGAACACTATGCTCCCAATCATGTTTTTTGTAAATGGTATTTCATTAAAATGATGATAAACGGTGGGTTCCACTTTCCTCTGAAATCCATCAACCAAATAATCCTTAACGACTCCTACAATAGTGAGATTTTTCTCAGGTGGATTATAATAAAATTCTTTTCCAATCGGATGGGTCATATTCATTTGTTTTACGAAAGTTTCATTGACCAAAACATTGGTAATCGTATCCGACGCATAATCGGGTGAGATGTTTCGACCTTCAATTATTTTCAGTCCAAAAACTTCGGGAAAATTATAATCCATTGCTCCCAAAATAGCCATTTGGATGCTATGGTCGTTTTCAATAAGTTTTGCCGGACCACCTCCATAGGCATACATTTGCGGGATTTGAAAACCGGTCGTAATGGCTTCAACACCATTTATTTTTGTAAATTCACTTTTTACCAACAGGTATTTATTATAATTATCCTTCCAGTCCCCTCCAACCAAATCAACGGCCACCAGCTGATCTGCATTGAATCCCAAATCTTTTTTAAGGATATGTTTTACCTGCAAAAACATGATTACACCACTTATAAGGAAGAAACCGGATATAACATATTGAAGCCCCAACATAAAATTCTGAATCCACAATCCCGAACGGCTTCTTGAAAAATCACCTTTTAACACTTTGACAGATTTAAATTTGGATAAATAAACCGCCGGAAGTCCGCCTGCAAACAAGACAATAAAAAAAAGAATAATAACCAGCTCACCAAAAAAATCAAACTCTGACAGCTTTAATTCTTTTTTGACAAATTCATTAAAAAGCGGAAGACTGAGTTCGGCAGCAGCCAGCGCAATTATAAATGAGAATACACAAAGAATGGCACTCTCAAAAGTGAATTGAAAAATCAGATCCGACCGTGTTCCGCCCAAAGTTTTTCTGATTCCCACTTCTTTGGCTCTCTTTAAAGATGATGCAAGTGTAAGGTTGATGTAATTAAATCCTGAAATAATTAAAATCAAAATTGATAATCCCGTTAATATTTTCAATAATTTCAAATCACCCTTTACTATACCGGCTCCGACTTGACTTTTTCCATACAACCGCAAATCTGACAACCGATCCAGGACTATTTTAAGACTTCCGTTTCTTTCACAATATTCTTCAATTGTCAGATTTTGCTTTTTGGCAAAAGGAACAATACTGTTTTTTACAACTATTTGTTTATAAATCCGTTCTGCCAAATTTTCAATATCAGTTCCGGGTTTGATTCTCAGAAACAAACTCGACATATAAATCTCTTCATTTTCACCATACTTTTTAATTAAACCTTCCCAATCAATATTGGTAACCGCATTGGGCGCAAGGGATGATTTATCTGTAAGGCGATAAACTCCTCTTACCGTATATTCTTTATTCCCGATGGTAATCTCTTTGTTCAAAGCTTTTTCATCTCCAAATAACTCTTTTTTTAAATCTTCTGAAATGGCTGCACTTTGAAGATTCTCAATGGCGTTATGCGAATGGCCTTCAATAAAATCAAATGGGAAAAATTCAAAAAAATTCGGAGAAGCTGTAAGAATCTTATCCTTATATACGGCAATATTTCCCTGTTGTATTAAATCTGATTTTTGATAACTCGAAGTAACAAGCATATCCTCCACCTCCTGAAAGTTTTCAACAATAGCCGGTCCTTCAGGTACGGTGCTAATCAATTGATAGGTTAATTCACCGGACCTGTTGAATTCGTGGGACACCGCATAAACTTCATCTTTATTCGGATTCCATTGGTTATAAGCCAGTTCGTCATTCCAATAAAGCGAAACCAATATGACACCGACCATCCCGATAGTCAAACCGAGTATATTGATCATTGTAAAAAGCAGGTTTTTGCGATAAGAACGAAATGCTATTTTTATCCAATTCTGAATCATTTCTAATTTGATTTTTGAGTTAAAAAAACTTTTAACCTATTGCCACACGTTTCTTATTGGTATGTTCGGCGATAATTTCGCCGTCTTTGAGTTCAATGGTTCTTTGCGAAAAAGAAGCGTCATAAGCCGAGTGGGTTACCATCACGATGGTTGCACCTTTGGCATGCAAATCACTAAGCAGTTCCATGACTTCATTCCCGTTTTTACTGTCGAGATTTCCGGTGGGTTCATCGGCGAGAATCAGCTTGGGTTCGGTTACCAATGCCCTGGCAACGGCTACTCTTTGTTGCTGTCCGCCCGAAAGCTGTTGCGGAAAATGTCCTGAACGATGCGCAATATTCATTCGTTCCAGGATTTCTTTGACTCTCGATTTTCTTTCGGAAGAACCGATTCCGTTGTAAATTAAGGGTAATTCGATGTTTTCAAAAACATTCAATTCGTCAATCAGATTGAAATTCTGAAAAACAAAACCGATGTTCTGCTTTCTGACTTTGGAACGGCCGTTCTCTTTGAGTTTAGCCATTTCCTGACCATCAAAAAGGTAACTTCCGGAAGTGATATCGTCCAATAAGCCCAAAATATTGAGCAAAGTGGATTTTCCGCATCCGGAAGGACCCATAATGGAAACAAATTCGCCTTTTCTGATGTGCAGACTCACATTGTTCAACGCACGGGTTTCAACTTCTTCCGTGCGATATACCTTTGTTAGATTTTCAGTTTTTATCATTTTTTGTTATTTTTTTGTTTCAGGTTTTAAACGCATTCTTCTTTTTCCCGCCCTAAAGGGTGGAAGAATGCATTAAAACATTTACTTTGTACTTTGTACTTAATACTTGGTACTTACTACTTCAATTCAAGCACTTCCACATTCTTATAATCTTCATACGAAGAAGTAATCACTTTATCGCCAACTTTTAATCCTTCGGTTACTTCATAATAAACCGGGTTTTCGCGTCCTAATTTGATTTCTCTTCTGACGGCTTTTTTGTCGCCATCCAACACAAAAATCCATTTCCCGGCGGTTTCCTGATAAAATGCGCCTTTGGCTACCAACAGACTTTCTGAACTTTCGGACAAAAACAGTTTGACACTGAACGACATTCCGATTTTCAAATCAGCCGGAACTTCATTTTTGAAAACCAATTCCACCTGAAACTGTCCGTCTTTTACTTCGGGCAATACTTTGGAAATCATCACATCATAAGTTTTTCCGCCGGATTCTATGGTTCCGCTTTGTGCCGGTTCCAATCGGGAAATATAGTATTCATCAACTTTGGCGGTGATTTTATAGCCATCCATAATGTCGATTTTCCCGATACTTTCACCGGCATTGATGTGTTTGCCCAAGCTTGGGTCAAAGGACGAAAGCCGTCCGCTTGCATTGGCCAAGACTAAGAAATTCTTTTTGTTGTCCCGCAAAATATCCAAGTTTCTTTCCATCTTGTCCAATGCCTGATTGATGGACGAAATCTGAGTTGCTCTTGCCTGTTTTTCCCGCTTTACACTCGTTTGGATAACGCCTTTTCTTTTGGATTGATAATTAAAATTCTCCAAGGATTTATTGTAATCTTTTTCGGGTATAATTTCCTTTTGAAACAGTTTTTTATCCAATTCATGTTGCTGTTCGGCATCGGTGAAATCATGCTGAATCAGAATCAGTTCTTTTTCCAATTCCAATTCCTGATTGGTCAGGCTGATTTTCAGGTTTTTGAGGTTATTGATTTGTTCGATAATGGCGGTTTCCTGTTGCAAATAACCCAATTCTGTATTGGGATTGTACAATCTGACTAAAGGTTGTCCTTTCGTAACCATTATGCCGTCTTCCACAAAAATATCCTGAACCGCACCGCCTTCCACCACGTTGATCAATGCTGAATTGAGTGCTTCTATCTTTCCGTTTAATATGACAATATCATCGAACCTGCCTTCTTTTACTTCCCGAATCGAAATCCGGGAAGCATCTACATTCAGGGTCTTCTTTCTGAATACCGACGAATACAGCAAGGAAGATAATGTTAATATTCCGACCAAAATCAATAAAATGATTTTGTATTTTGGTTTTTTATTCTGAACGATTGTGTCCATTTATTCAATTTTCTCTTTTTATTAAGAGTGAAATTTGTGCCAATGAAATTCATTGTTTTAATTCACTGATAATTAATAAGAAAGAAAATAGTTTAAAAATCAACTGTTCGGAATCGAACGGATTTTTGATGGAAACGGACAGTGGGGATTATAACGAAACATTTTAGTACATAAACCCAAAGAGCCAGACCGGAATTATATTTCCGAAACCAATCTCAATATTATCTTTTGCAATAAAAGCATTTTCCAAACCGGCAATTTGTTTTTTGGTTTTGTTTTTTCCGCCTACCTCAAAGATGTAAGTTTGGTCAATCAGAAAATCACCTTTTTCGGATAAATTAATTTCATGCAGTTCTTTGAATTGGTTTAAAAAAAAGGTTTCACGCACATTTCCGATATTTGTATTTTCCTTAGCCAGTGCATAAATCAAATTGCTGTTGTTCAAATACAGTTTTTCGGGTTTTGTCAATACGCCAATTCCGCTTGTGTCTTTATATAATTCAATCACCAATCCGGCTCTTTCCAAAATCTTAATACTCTGAATCAGCATATTTCGTGAAACGCCTACTTTCTCGCTCAGCTTTGTGATATTGGGTGTAAAAGGGACACTCGAAGCGATTGTAATCAAGAGTTTTTTCAATTTAACCAGGGTTTCAAAATGTAAGGATTCTATCGAATTAATATCGATTTCAATGATTAAATTGATGGTATTTTGCAATTTTTGAATATAAAAATCCTCATTCTCCCGATAATATGGATACACACCGGTTTTTAAATATTTACTGAACAATGGAATCGGTTTTATCTCTTTTAATAATTCAACAGCAATTGAATTATGGTTATCCAAAATTTCAGGTAAGGAATAAGCAGGAAATACTTTGCCGGTTTCAAAAAGAATAAATTCACGAAACGAAAGCTCTTTCAGTGCATAAGAAACCGCTCTTCGGCTTAAATCCGATTCGGATTTATAAATTTCAAGTGCCGATGAGGAAGTGAAAATCACCTTCAATTCTGGGAAATTATCATAAATCAATTTTATTTCCCTTGACCAATTGGGGTATTTATGAACTTCATCCAACAGCAGATGAGTACCGCCGTATTGGACAAACTGTTTGGTCAGATCATACAGTTTATTGTCAAAAAACCAAATGTGATCCAGACTTACATAAAGTGTTGAATCCAAAGGTAAATAAAGTTTAGCCAATTGCAACAACAAAGTCGTTTTTCCCGAACCTCTCGCGCCTCTTATTGCAATTAGCCGATTTTTTAAATCAATTTGATGAGCCAAATATCGCTGAATATCCATGTTTAAACCAGCTGTTTTCAATTGAAATTCTAATAACAACGCTTCCACAATTGCTCTTTTTATAAAGCAAAGATAATATATTATGTTAAATTAATAAAGCAATTTAATATTATTTTGCTTTATTTAGTTAACAATAGACCAGAAACAGAACTATATTCAAGGTTGATTTGGACAATTTTAAATTCATCCTCAAATATTTCTTTCTATAAAAAGCATTTTGTAGTGATTTTGCTATACGGAACAGCAATTTCATAAAGAGTAAAAATTTTTTGTTTGGTTCAATTTCATCAATCCGGGAAAAATATTGATTTATGGAAATTGATTCTGGAAAAAATAAGCAGAAAACATTCATCCTATAAATATCTTTAATACCTTTAGAATCAGAAATCTGTAACAACTCTAAGATGAAAACATTTTACTTCCTTTTTATTTCTTTACTATTGAACCTTCCTTGTTCGGCACAATGGACAGAACTTGAAACCGGAGTGGACACTTCATATTTTTCAAGCATTTACGCAATTACGCCCGATGTGGTGGTGGTGGTCGGAACCAATGGAGTCATACTTAAAACAACCGATGGTGGTGAAACCTGGCAACAAAAAGATTCGGGATTAACAAGTACCTTACTCAAAGTGGAATTCCCCACTTCTTCAATCGGATATATTGCAAGTTCCGGTGGTGAACTTCTAAAAACCACCGATGGCGGTGAAACCTGGCATTTGCTTGATATTGAACTAAATTCTCCTTTACTGTCTTGTATTAACGAAAATATATTGTTTGTCAAAACAAATGCTGGTTTAGTGAAAAGCGTGGATGGCGGCGAAAACTGGGCTGTATCGGGCAGCTATCCGGCTAACTCTTACTGGTTTTATAACGACACCTATCAATTTCTCAATGAGAATATTGCTTTTGCAGGGAGTTATCTATGGGAATCTGAGGATTGGAATAATCCTGAATTTTTCAAAACAACCGATGGAGGACAAACATGGCAGCCCCTTCCCGGAACAGCTCCTTTCCATTTTATAGATGAAAATTTAGGGTATTATTATTTAGGCGGATTGTATAAGACAGAAGATGGAGGAAATAATTTTGAAAAACTTTATGAACGGGAATACGGTGATTATTTTTCATTGTCTCATTTTAAGGCTGTAAGTGAAAATACATTCTGGGGAATTGTGTATTTATCCTTACTCGATTATGATGTTTCGACCCGGGCAATTATAAAAATAACCTCTGAAGATGGCGGAAATTTCATTGAAGAAACCTTATGGGACAATGATCCTGAAATAGATATGAAATCTTTGCACTTTCCCAATGAAACCATAGGTTATATTGCAGGTCGAAAACACGGCAAGGCTATGATTTGGAAAAACGGAACAGGGGTTAATAAATTTGAGGTAGTGGCAACGCGTGAGGTGGATCTGCATTCATTCAAAGTCTATCCCAATCCGGCATCCTCCGAAATCAATATTGAATTTCAAACAACTGCCCCACAAGACCGTTTCATTACAATTTCAGATTTATCCAGTAAACAATTGTTCCATAAAGAATATAAAACCCAAAACAAGATTACCGTAAATGTTGGGAATTTCCCAAAAGGAATCTATATACTAAGCGTTCGAACCCAACAAAAATCTTATCAAAAGAAAATTCTAATCAGGTAAGACTTCAATCTTAAAAATTAATTCAAAAAATTAGATTTTTCGGCTAATTTCCCCAACTTTGCAGACACATAACTAATTGCTTGTCAGTTATGTGTGATTTTTTCATGCCAAAAAAAATCAATCAGTCAAATCATTGAAAATAACCAGCGTGAAAAATTGAATAAATAAAAATTGTCCGATTTCGGACAGTTTTACTAAATTAGAAAAAATTAAATTAAATCGAAATTGAGAAAAAAAGAAGCCAACATACTGATAATTGATGACGATCCGGATGTTTTGTTTGCTGCGAAGGTATTGTTGAAACGAAATTTCACCTATGTGAAAACCGCCGAATCGCCAAGAAAAATCCTTCAAAGAAACGATGAATCCAATTGGGATGTGGTGCTGTTGGATATGAATTACAGAAAGGGTTTTGAAGACGGAAAAGAAGGTTTGTACTGGCTGGAATATCTGAAAGAAAATATGCTTTCTGCGGTGGTCATCCTGATGACCGGATTTGGTGATGTGGAACTGGCGGTGGACAGTTTGAAACAGGGTGCTTTTGATTTTATCCTTAAGCCATGGGACAATGAAAGATTGTATGCTTCTGTCAGCAAAGCAGTGGAATTGGCCCGGAAAAATCAGAAATTAGAACGCTTGGAAGAAATCAATCGTCCGGCTGTAATTCCAGTTTTTGAAGGAAAATCACCTGCGATGCAAAATGCACTGACCATGTCAGCAAAAGCAGCTCCGACTGATGCTACAGTTTTGATATTGGGCGAAAACGGAACCGGAAAATTTATTCTGGCTCAACAAATTTATCTGCAGTCATTGCGGAAAAATGCGTCGTTTGTCCATGTGGATTTGGGTGCTTTGAACGAAAATTTATTTGAAAGTGAGCTGTTTGGTTATGCCAAAGGTGCTTTTACAGGTGCTGAGAAAGACACTCCGGGGCGGTTTGAACAGGCCGATGGCGGTACGATTTTTTTGGATGAAATCGGGAATCTTTCATTGCCCTTGCAATCGAAATTATTGACCATTCTGCAAAATCGGAAATTAAACCGTTTGGGTGAAAGCAAAGAAAGAAATATTGATGTTCGGGTGATTTGTGCTACCAATGCGCCAATTTATCAGATGGTCAAGGATGGAACTTTCAGACAGGATTTATTGTTCAGAATCAATACGATGGAAATCAAAATTCCGGCACTCAGGGAACGAAAAGAAGACATCCCGGACCTGGCTGAATTCCTGTTGGAAAAGTACAAGTCCAAATACCGAAAACCCGAATTGAAACTATCGGAAAAAGCAAAATCCGAAATCCTGAATTACAGTTGGCCGGGCAATATCCGGGAAATGGAAAATGTATTGGAAAGAGCGGTTATCCTGACTGATGGTGAGGAAATTGAAGTTTATGAATTGCATTTCAGTTATTTTGAAGTTTTGGAAAATACCGATTTGACTTTGGAAGAAATGGAAATCAGGATGATTGAAAATGCACTGAAAAAAAATCGGGGAAATATCAGCAAAACGGCTGAGGATTTGGGAATAACAAGGGCATCGCTCTACAGACGGTTGGAAAAACATAATTTGCTGTAAATGGATAGGAAATTTTGGTTTTGGTTATTTCTCAGGTTGTTATGGGTTTTTGGATGGATGCTTTTGGTGGTCTTCCTGCTGAATCATGATTTTCTGTTTACCGGATTTTTCGGATTGGTCATCATTTTGGTTTCAGTCATAGAATTTTACTATTTTTTCAAAAATCCTTTTCGGGAAATCCAAAAGGTATTGAGTGCCTTGGTACACGATGATTATTCGCTCAAAGTGAATACAAACCAACATTCCGCACTCTTTTCGGATTTGGAAAAATTATACTGCAAACAAAAAAATCAATATTTTGACCAGCAATCGGTTAAATTGATTTATGACAACCTGTTGAACAGTATTTCATCCGGAATTTTGATATTGCGAAAAACCGAATCCGAAGATTGGGAAATATTTTTGATGAATCGGACATTTGCCGACATTTTTCAAATTCCGGTTTATTCATCTTGGAATAATCTTCAACGAAATCTGACTGAATTCACCGACAAATTGAAATCCATCAACTTTGAAGAAGTCAATGAAACCCTTGAAATTTCTATAGATAACAGTGAAAATCAGACTTATTCGCTCAAAACGTCTGCCATCAAAACATACACTTATCAATATTATACCGCAACTTTGGATTCGGTTCAGACCATCATTGAAAAGAAAGAGAAGCAGGCCTGGCATGACCTGATGCAGGTAATCTCACATGAGATGATGAATACGCTTACGCCCATCAATTCACTGATTAACAGTATGGAATATTACACAGATCAACCGCAGCTTTCAGAAGAAGACAGCGAAGATTTTAAGGAAAGTCTGAAAACCATTCAAAAGAAAACGGTTCATATTCTGGAATTTGTGGAAAATTACCGAAAAATCAGTCAGTTGCCGCAGCCGAAAAAGAAAAATACCGATTTGGTGAAATTGGTTGGAACTTGCGTTGAAATGATGCATTCGGTTTTTGAGGAAAAAGGAATTTTGGTTGGAATCATATCAGATTATGAAGAATTAAATTCATTGATAGATCCTGTTTTAATAGAAAGAGTTATCATCAATCTGTTGACCAACAGTATTTATTCGCTTGAAAGCAGAGAAAACGACCGTCAAATAAAAATTAAAATCCAAAAAACATCCGAAAGAATTTTTGTCGGAATTTGGGACAATGGGAGCGGCATTGAAAAAGAAATCCGGGACAAGGTTTTTATTCCGTTTTTTACGACCCGAACGAATGGTGCCGGCATCGGCTTGAGTTTATCGAAAAATATTATGGAAGCCCATGACGGTAATCTGACTTTTAAAAGTAAGCCGGGCGATACCGGGTTTTTGATGAGTTTTCACACATTGTAGTCCCAAATTAAGATAATTACCACAAAATCAACTGTTAAATACAATAATCCTTTTAAATGATTTGAACTGACGGACTTTCTATAAATCCGATAAACCCCTTGTTAAATAATTTTCATTTTTTGGCAACTGAAATCGGATTTAAGGAATTAATTTTACAAAAATTTTCAGACTTGTTTTCATCGGCTCAATTTCGTCTTCAGTTCATCGTCCTTTTGTGGGGTTTTACCGGCGTGTTGGGCAAACTGATCGAAACCTCAGCCATTCCGCTTGTGTGGTTTCGGGTCACGGTCGCCGGTTTGGTTCTTTATCTGATTCTCAGAATCAGAAAAATCGATTTTAAAATCAGCCGAAAAGATCTGACACTTCTGCTCGGTATCGGTGTATTGATCGGTTTGCATTGGATGGCATTTTTTGGTGCCATCAAGGTTTCGAATGTGGCAGTTGCATTGAGTACACTTTCGACCGGTGCACTTTTCTCTGCGTTTTTGGAACCAATCTTTTTCAAACGAAAAATCAATTTCTCAGAAATCCTGCTGGCAGTCATCGTATCGGGTTGTATTTTGCTGATTTACAATGCAAGTCCGGAATACTGGCTCGGTATCGTTTTGGGCATAAGCTGCAGCTTTTTGTCTGCTCTTTTTTCGGTTTCAAATGCAAAAATCTATCATCGGTTTCCGTCGCACAAAATCATGTTTTATGAAATGATCGGCGGCTGGCTGGTCGTTTGTGTCGCACTTTTGTTTACCGGCGGTTTTTCGGAAGTTTTTTCGGTCTCCTGGAAAGATCTCGGTTTGCTGCTGCTGCTCGGCAGTCTGTTTACCGCCTATCCGATGACCGAATCGGTTGCGCTGATGAAAAATGTGAGTCCGTTCACACTGCTGCTCAATGTGAATCTGGAGCCGGTTTACGGCATCATACTCGCCTATTTCATCTTTGGAGAATCCGAAAAAATGACACCGCTGTTTTATGTCGCCACCTTTATCATGCTGGCTGTCATCATAATCAATTCACTGATGAAAGCCAAGACAAATCAAAAAAAGAAAACCGAGAAACTGTTGGAAGAACTCAAATAAGTGAGATTATATCCTTCCCTGCTCTTTCAGTTTCCAATACCGAAGCAGTCCCGCAACCGACATCCAACTCGGATTCGCATGTTCGTATCTTTCAATGTCTTCATCCGAAACCGACTGTGACTTCAGCTGATTTTTTGTGTATTCCATAAATTTCGGCGTAATTTCTTCGGCTGGAGTTTGAGCATCATAATAAGGTTTCATCCAGCCAGACCAGTCATCCAGCATTTTTTCAAGCAGATCAAAATGTTCAGAAATACTGCTGACCGCACCGTAATGGGTCAGAAAAAGAAGTTTTGGATTCAGCGATCTCAATTTTTGAATCGAATTTTTCCAATCCGAAATATTGATATCCGGCGGCGGACAGGGCGGCACCACCGGCCCGCCAAGAATTTTGACACCCGCCACATCACCCGTAAATACAATGTCTCCAAGCTGGTAAGCATTGTGATGAATAGCATGCCCCGGAGTATAATGAACCCTGAATTCATGCTCACCGATTTTCAGCAGATCGCCGTCATCTGCAGCTGTCAGAAATTTTGAACCGATCGGTTCCATCTTTCCCCACAGCCGGTCCATATCGTCCTTATAAATCATTTTTGCCGAATTCCACAGCTTTTCCGGATTTTCCAGATGCGGCAGTCCGATCGGATGCACATAGATCATTGCACCGTTTTGTGCAAATTTCCAGGCAGCACCTGCATGGTCAAAATGAATATGGGTCAGCAGCACATGTCTGATTTCATTCGGATCATAACCCGACTGACGGATGGCTTTGATCAGATTGTTATAAGTAGTCTCGGGTCCGGTTTCAATCAGGATCAGCCCGTCTTCGGAAGGAATCAGAAAGGATGCGATGGATGAGGAACCGCCGAGGAAATTGAGATCGAGTACATGAACAGCGTCTTTTGTCTGCATTTCTAAAAAATTTGACAACAAGTTAGCAAACTTATTTCAAAACCGAATCATTTGGATTTGATAAATTATGATTTTTATTCAATGCTGATTTAACTTAATTTTAATTAGTTTTGATGATTCAAATTAAAAATGTCGGGTAATTTTCTATTTCAGCGGATTGACAATTCACAAATCATCGTCTGGCGCATCTTTTTCGGGTTGCTGATGGTGGTTGACTGCTGGGGCGCGATCGCCACCGGCTGGGTGAGGGAAACCTTTGTCGATCCCGAATTTACCTTTACGTTTATCGGTTTTGAATGGACTCATGTGCTGCTCGGTCACAATATGTATTATGTTTACGGCTTTCTTGGTTTTCTGGGTCTGATGATTGCTTTTGGCGCATTTTACAGGATTGCAACGCTTCTTTTTGCCATCGGCTGGTCGCTGGTTTATTTTATGCAAAAAGAACATTACAACAACCATTACTATCTGGTGATGCTGGTTGCCTGGTTTATGGTCTTTATACCCGCGCATCGTTTCAATTCGATAGATGTACTGATCCGGCCGTCGATACGGACGAATATCACCTATTACTGGACGCGACTGATTTTTATTCTACAATTGCTGATCGTCTATACTTTTGCTGCGGTTGCAAAGCTGTATCCCGGTTGGATGAACGGTGATTTTCTGATGATCAGGTACAGAGACCTTGGTCAGTGGGTAAAAAAAACAATCGACTGGCAGCCGTTGACGGATTTTGTTTATTCGCGTGAATTTGCACAGATTTTCTCATGGATCGGGTTTTGGTTTGATCTTTTGATCGTTCCACTGCTGCTTTGGAAAAGAACAAGGATTCCGGCACTGATTGCAGCACTGTTTTTTCATCTGCTCAATTCGGCAACGCTACACATTGGGATCTTCCCCTATTTTGCAATTGCAATGTCGATTTTTTTCTTTCCGCCCGAAACCATCCGAAGAATATTTTTCAGTAAAAAGACCACCTATCTTCCCGATTCTTATGAATTTCAGCCAAGATTCAAAAATCAGGGATTTTTCACCTTTATCTTTATCATCTATATCGGCTGGCAGATCTATCTGCCGCTTCGCCATTTTCATATTCCCGGCGATGTACTTTGGACAGAAGAAGGCCACCGGCTGTCCTGGCGGATGATGCTGCGTACCAAATCTGCAACTGCCATGTTTTCGGTCAAAGACAAACAGACCGGTGAGCGATTTACTGTGAATCTGACGGACGAAATGACATCGCTTCAGGCAAGCCGGATTTCTACACATCCCGATATGATGTGGCAGTTTGCACAAAGACTGAAAAAGAAATATGCGGAAGAAGGAAAGGATATTTCGGTTTATGTAACTTCAAAACTTTCAATCAACGGAAGTCAGTTTTATGATTATACCGATCCGACAATCGATCTGGCAGCAGTCAAATGGAAATATTTTGGTCATCAGGAATGGCTTTTGGACGAACCCTATGATTTTTCTTCATTTCAGGCTGTTGATAAAGCAGACAAAAAAGAGGACAGTCATTTTTGATCAATTCATTTTCAGCTCTTCTTTTTATTCCGTCAACTCATGACATTGCCGTCCGTTAAAACGGACGAATAATAAGAATGCATCTGTATTGTTTTGGCGCTGATTTTGGCACGATGCCATCCAAAATCCGTGACAAGACAATTTAATTCTTTCTATACAATCATTCAATCTCGGCAGATGCAAATCCATGCTTTGATCAATTTGATTTCTGTTGATTTTTTAAATCACTTACAATCAGTTTATAATCTATCAGCCATCACGTTATATGACAAAAATCATAAAATATGATGACAATTAAAATTCATGTTTTATCAATTTATTTATATCTTTACAAAACATTAAAGAAGAGTTAAAAGTATTTTTTTCTTTTACTGGTTGGTTCAATATAAGTTGCTTTTTCTCTTCTGATAGTGACGAAAGTTAGTTTAGTCGGTGGATTTATTTCACCCGGGTTGGAAACACAGCAATATCAGTATTAATCCTACTGATTTTGCTGTGTTATTTTTTGGGACTGTAACAAGAGATCCGGCATTGCCGTCCGTTTTAACAGACGGATTATAAGAAGAATGCATTTATATTGCTTTGGCGCTGATTTTGGTGTGAAGCCATCCAAAATCTGTGACAAAACAAGTTGCAATCCTCAAATTATTAAACCAAAGTATTTTGCTGTTTTCCATTCATAAATTCCGACAAATTCCTTTTTTATTTGATCGCTTCTTGCGTCCTTTACATTGCAATTTGATTGGAAATTGATTCTTCTTTCATGAAATTCAAAGGTTATATATTCGCTATTGTTTCAGCTGTTTCTTTCGGTCTGATTCCAATGTTCATCATACCGCTCAAACAGATGAGTTTCTCATTGGATGTCACTCTGTTTTATCGTTTTCTGATGGCAGCTTTGATGATACTCTGTATTTTGCCTTTTCTCGGCGAAAAGATCAGATTTCCAATCAAAGATATGTTCACTTATCTGCTTTTGGGATTTTTTTACGCACTCGGCTCCGACCTGCTGTTCATCGCTTATGACTATCTGACACCCGGCATCGCATCGACCATCTTTTTTATCTATCCGATATTTGTTGCACTGTCAATGTCAATATTTTTTAATGAAAAACTTTCAAAACTGACACTGATTTCGCTGTTTATCACACTCGGCGGTGTTTATGTACTGAGCATCAAAGGCGCCGGTTTTGACATCAATCTGCCGGGCATGCTGATTGGAACAGGTGCAGCGCTTTCGTACTGCATCTATATACTTTTGGTCAATCAGATCAAACTGGACGGATCGGGATGGAAGACAACTTTTTATTCGATGCTGTTTGCATCTGTTTATTTTTTGGTTAAAATTATTTTTAGAAATGAACCGTTGGAAATTCCAAAAACATCGTTGCTGTTTGATTTTGCAATTTTTGCATTTGTGACCACAGTGATTTCGGTTTCAACACTGGTTTATGCCATCAAACAGATCGGCTCCACACCCACTTCGATTCTAGGCGCATTGGAACCCATCGTTGCGGTTTTGGTCAGCATACTGATGTTTGACGAAGCATTTACAAAAAATCTGTTTTGGGGTGTAATTTTGATTTTGGCAGGTGTGACATTGAGCATCATCGGCGAATCTCGAAAAAGAAAATCGGTCAAAACCCAAATTCAAAAATCAATTCAATAAAAAACTCCCGAATCTGACCGATACGGGAGTTTTAAACTGTATAAAAAATTGATTTTATGCTTCTTTGATTCTTGCTTTCTTACCTCTGAGGTCTCTGAAGTAGAAAATTCTTGCTCTTCTGACCTTGCCTTTTTTGTTGACTTCGATTTTTTGAATCGCAGGCAGGTTGATCGGGAAAATTCTTTCAACACCTACTTCACCGCTCATCTTACGGATGGTAAAAGTTTCGGTTGAGCCCTGTCCCCTTCTTTGGATGACAACTCCTTTAAAAAACTGGGTACGGGTTTTTCCGCCCTCAGAAATTTCGTAATAAACAGTGATGGTGTCACCGGCTTTGAAGTCAGGCAGTTCTTTTCTTTCTACAAATTTGTCCTGAACATACTTAACAATACTTTCCATTTCTTTGATTTAATTCATTAACACTGAAAAACATACACGGATTTCGTCAGAGGTTTTGTCAATGGTGTGCAAAAGTAAAAACAATTTGTCAATCCTCCAAAGTATTTTTATAAATATTTAATGCCTTCAGAAACTGAGACTGTTCGACCTGCAGGCGATAACCCTCAGTAATGGTCGGACCAAAAGAATAACTCAGCAGCGGACTGATCACATAGGCGTGGATGCCTTCCTCCATCAGTCTGCTTTTGACCACTTCGGCAGTAAAATAATTGTCAAAAGTCTCAAGCGTCACAAACCTTCGGTTTTCCTGTTCTTTGTTCATCCCTTAAAGTTAGTGTTTTTTTCATAAAACGGCGGACACTTCACCCCAGATTGCGGGAAATTCAGCACCAAATACTTCAGAAATTTCATGTCCGTCCTTTGTATAATTTCGAACCGCATAAACGATGTTTTTTTTCGGTGTCTTAATCGGTTTGATAGAAATCAGATCGCCCTGAACAAATTCATTTGAAAGACAGGGTACCAGCACTGAAATTCTTTCGATATAATCACCGATCACGGTGGTTCCGATGATGATGCTGTATGAATATTTGTCTTTGGTCGCACATTCTGGATTGACCATTGCATAATCAACCAGAAGATCAAATTCCTCTTTGAATTCCAGATATTTGAACGGACCTTCCTGATCCGATTCCTCCTTTTGCTGTGCAAATGAAAATCCGGAAAAAATGATTAAAAAGATAATTAAGAATTTTGATTTCATCGGGCGAAATTATTTCTCTGCTAAATTATAAAAAACTATGATCTCAGACACCGCTTGCAATCAGTCCTTTGACAAGTGTAACGATTTTCGGCATTGCCTTGTCGGCAGCGCTCAAAACTTCTTCGTGCGAAACCGGAATTTGAATTTCGGGCCCGCCCAAATCTGTAATCACAGAAATACAGAAAACACGCATCGACTGATGATTTGCTACAATCACTTCCGGTACGGTGCTCATTCCCACACAGTCTGCGCCGAGTATTCTGACCATACCGTATTCTGAAGGCGTTTCAAAAGTCGGCCCCTGAAGTCCCATATAAACTCCGGTTTTGACTTCGATTCCATTCTGTTTTCCGTATTCGGTTACGAAATCAATCATTTCAGGATCATACGGATGGGACATATTTACAAATCTCGGTCCCAACTCGTCTTCGTTGTGTCCTCTCAGCGGATGTTCGGGCATCATATTGATGTGATCTCTGATCACCACCGCATCACCGACATGATAAGTCGGATTGACGCCGCCGCTTGCATTTGAAAGAATCACTTTTTCAATGCCGAGACCTTTGAAAACACGCATCGGAAAGGTTACTTCCTTCATATCATAACCTTCGTAATAATGAAAACGACCTGCCATCATCAGCACATTTCTTCCTTCGATTTTTCCAAAAATCAATTTTCCGCTGTGACCTTTGACGGTTACCTTCGGAAAATTCGGAATCTGCTCATAACCGATGACGATTGCATCGCTGATTTCGTCCTGAAGTTTTCCCAAGCCTGAACCCAAAACAACCGCAAACTCAGGTTTACCGGGCAATTTTGACTGAATGAAGTCAACCGCTTCTTTAATTTTTTCCAACATGATCCAATAAATTTTGTTTGAAGCCGTCATAATCATCCAACTCGACTTCGATAGGCAAATAAAACAAATTTTCAATTAATGCAGACTCATCCTTCAGTCGCATATAGTCTTTTTCGGTAGTCAGCATAATTTTATTGAGTACATTGAGCTGCTCATATTTCCGGTCGATGGCTTCCACATCAGCCACCGAAAAATTGTGATGATCAGAATACTCCAAATGATTTACTTTTTTAAATCTTTCGGACACATAATCGACAAAAGGTTTTGAATTTGCAATTCCGGTGATCAGCAACACCTCATATTCAGACCACTCGTCAGAATGAAGATTGAAACGGTAACCGATTGCATCATCCGAATAAACCACCTTTGAAAAATATACTTTTTGTCGTGCTCTGGGTTTGAGTCGAGCCAGGATTTCTTCTTTATTTTTGACCGAAAACTTATCGGGGCATTTGGTCACAACAATCACATCTGCCCTTCTTGCCGCGCTTCTGGGTTCTCTCAGATTTCCTGCCGGCAGCAGATAATCGGTATAATAAGGATTTGTAAAAGTAGTCAGCAGTATCGAAAAACCCGGTTTGACATGTCTGTGCTGAAAACCGTCGTCCATCAGCACCGCATTGGTTTTGTACATCTCCATCAGATGATTGATTCCGTTCACACGATTTTCGCTGACCGCCACCACAACTTTGTTTCTGAAACGGTTAAAAAACTGAAGCGGTTCGTCACCGATGTCATACACCTTTGAGCTGTAATTTGCAATTTCGATTCCTGAAGTCTTTCTGCCGTATCCCCGGCTGAGCATTGCTGTTTCGAAATGATCTTTCAGTATATCCGCCACCAGCATCACATGAGGCGATTTGCCTGTTCCGCCGACAGACAGATTGCCGACACAGACCACCGGAATTTTAAATTTTTGAGACGGAAGCAAACCGATGTTGAAAGCCAGATTTCTGAGGCTGACACCGATCCAGTACAAACCCGACAGCGGGAATAATAATTTTCTCCAGTTCATAGTTATTTAAGCGTCCGCAAATTTAAGACTTTCAAAATGCTTTGGAAGACAAACCCGGATTTTTATTTCAACCGCTGAAACCAGTTGTCATTTCAAAAAATCAAAAAAACAGGATTTGACTAAAATTTATCATCGCCAACTGCAAGTCCGCCACTAAGAACGAAAATCAACCGAATAATTCGGCTTTGGAATTAACACGCTGCCGCGCGATTGTATCGCGTGGCTAAAAATAATTCTATCCCTTAATTCAATTCTGTCCTCTTTGAATTACAATCCAAATTGAATAAATTTACCGTATGAGCCGTAATTACAAATTCCACAACCCAAGAGGACTTTACTTTGTAAGTTTTGCAATTGTAAACTGGCTGGATGTTTTCTCCAAAAATGAATATAAAGATATTATTGTTGACAGTCTGAAATACTGTCAGAAAGAAAAAGGGATGGATATAGTTTCCTGGTGCATCATGACCAACCATATGCATTTGATTTTTATGAGTTCCGGAGATGAACTGCCTTCAAAAATTTTGGGCGACTTCAAACGATTTACAAGTAAGGCTGTGGTTAAAGCAATCATTGAAAATCCCAAAGAAAGCAGAAAGGACATTTTTCTTCATCAGTTTCAAAAAGCAGCTGAAAAATCTTCAAATGTTTGGAATTATCAGTTTTGGGAACATGATAACAAACCGATTGAACTGTGGAGCAATAAGGTGATACGACAGAAAGTCATTTATGTTCATCAAAATCCTGTAGAAGCAGGATTGGCATTAAGAGCGGAAGATTATTTATACAGCAGCGCAGTGAATTATGCCGGAGGAGACGGACTGATTGATGATCTTTTAATTTTTGATTTGTAATACTGATTTACCACGCGATACAATCGCGCGGTAACGGTGGATTTTCAATTTTGATAATAAATAAAAACAGTTAATTGATTTCAGATTAGATTATTGTTTCAAAAAATCAAAAAACAGAATCTGGCTGAAATTTATCAGCGCCAACTGCAAGCCCTCCGTTAAGAACGAAAATTAACCGAATAATTCGGCTTTGGAATTAACGCCTTACGCTGCCGCGCGATTGTATCGCGTGGCCTAAATTAGATCTATTCTCTAATTTATTTTCGACCGCTTTGACTTACAATTTAAAATTGAATAAATTTATCACGCGATACAATCGCGCGGTAACGGTGGATTTTCAATTTTGATAATGAATAAAAGCAGTTAATTGATTTCAGATTAGATTATTGTTTCAAAAATCAAAAAAACAGGATTTGACTAAAATTTATCATCGCCAACTGCAAGTCCGCCACTAAGAACGAAAATCAACCGAATAATTCGACCTTGGAATTAACACAATACGCTGCCACGCGATACAATCGCGCGGTAACGGTGGATTTTCAATTTTGATAATAAATAAAAACAGTTAATTGATTTCAGATTAGATTATTGTTTCAAAAAATCAAAAAACAGTATCTGGCTGAAATTTATCGCCGCCAACTGCAAGTCCGCCACTAAGAATGAAAATTAATCGAATAATTCGGCTTTGGAATTGGATATCGTTTCCATTTGTTTATTTTTGTTCAATCAACAAAATTTTTATCCGAATACAGCGCTTTCAAAAATCATGAAGAAGAAATTATATCTGTTCATACCGCTGATACTGCTAACGCTGACCGCAATACTGACTGCGCTTGAATTCTGGTTCGGTATCATGTCCGACAAACTGATGTTTGCCACCAGATGGATTACCATACTGAGTTTTATTGCATATTGCATCAAAAAAAGATCGCTGACCAGCTGGATTCTATGGAGCATCGTGGTGGGCGCAGCACTCGGATATGATTATCCCGATCTTGCCAAATCGCTTCATCCGCTGAGTCAGGGATTCATCAAACTGGTGAAAACCATCGTCGGACCCATACTTTTTTCAACGCTTGTTTACGGAATTGCAGGTCATTCGGATTTGAAACAGGTCGGTCGTATGGCTTGGAAATCATTGGTTTATTTTTATATCGCATCAACCATCGCACTGTTTATCGGTCTTGCCGCAATCAACATCACCCAGGCAGGAAAAGGAATCGATATGTCGCATGTACCCGAAATCGAGCTGCCCGACCGATCAAGTGCCATAGCGGCTTCCGATCAGAAAGAACTCGAAGGACTGCCCGAAGATATTCATTGGGTTTTTCAGACCACTGCATTTTTCAGAGATTCATTTCCCGAAAATATTGCAAAATCAATTTATGAAAACAAGGTGCTTCAAATCGTTGTATTTGCTGTAATTTTTGGAATCGGACTGGCGCTGGTCGAAGAAAAAAAGAGAAAACCGCTGGTCGATTTTATGGAAAGTCTGGCTGAAACCATGTTCAAATACACCCACATCGTGATGTATTTTGCGCCTCTCGGCGTTGGCGCTGCAATGGCTTATACCGTCGGACACATGGGACTTGACATTCTCAAAAATCTGGCAATGCTGCTGATGACGCTCTATGCCGCACTCACCGTCTTTCTGCTCGGCGTGCTGCTGCCGATTGCGCTGTATTTTAAAATACCGGTCAGAAAATTTATCACTGCCATCAAAGAACCGGTTTCAATCGCATTTGCAACCACCAGTTCAGATGCCGCTTTACCGCTGGTGATGACCCATATGGAAAAATTCGGAGTGCCGAGAAAGATTGTATCTTTTGTCGTGCCGACCGGTTACAGTTTTAATCTGGACGGAACCACACTCTATCTTTCGCTTGCATCCATCTTTGTAGCGCAGGCTGCCGGAATGCATCTGTCTATCGGTCAGCAGCTGCTGATCTGTCTGACGCTGATGATTACCAGCAAAGGTGTCGCCGCAGTACCAAGAGCTTCGCTGATCATACTGATTGCAACTGCAGATCAGTTTGGATTACCCTTATTTGTAATTGCCGCAATTCTTGGAATCGATGAATTGATGGATATGGCGAGAACTTCTGTCAATGTGATCGGAAACTGTCTGGCTTCAGCAGTTATCGCAAGTTGGGAAGGCGAATTCGACAGGGAAAAAGCTTTAAATTACACAGACGACGATTAAATGATAAAGAAAATTGTACTGATGATTCCGATGCTTCTTTTTATCGGATTCTCTGTTTCCTGCAAATCAGAAAAAAAGAAAATTGAAGAACAAAATGCAATCGTTGAAAATACGATTACAGCCTTCGAAAAAGAATTGCTCAAAAGTCAGCTGGATTCGGTGGTTTCAAAATACAATTTCAACGGAATCATAGCAGTTTTTCGAGACAGTCTGCCGATTTATGTCAAAACAAACGGTTTTTCAAATTTTAAAACCAAAACGCCGATCGATACGCTGACCGTTTTTGGAATTGCATCAAACTCAAAACAGTTTACTGCCGCAATGATCCTGCTGCAGGCGGAACAGGGGAAGCTGAAAACCGATGATAAAGTTTCAGATTATCTCGATGAATTCAAAAAACCGGCTTATCAGAATATCACCATTCAGCAACTGCTCAATCATACTTCCGGACTGAATAATCTGGGCGGCAATCTGATGTTTGAAAGCGGAACAGACTTCCATTATTCAAACGACGGTTACAATGCTTTGGGAAAAATCATCGAAAAAGTCAGCGGAAAAAGTTATGAGGAAAATGCAGCCGAATTATTTAAAATTGCAGGACTGAACCATACTTATACCGACAAAACATTTTCAGCCAAAGATTTTGGGAGCGCCTGGATCGGAAACCGGAATTCGGCCGAAGAAGTTCCGAATATGCCCAATCGGCTCAGCGAAAAGGGAATCGGAAATCCGGCCGGCGGAATCCTGTCAAACGCAGTCGATTTGAATCTTTGGAATCAGCAACTTTTTGGCGGAAAAATTCTGAAACCCGAAAGTCTTTCAAAAATGACCGAAAAGACAGCGGTCAGAATGAATCATTTCTTTGCAAAAGTCGGTTATGCAGATGGTCTGATGATGTATGGCGACGGACCGCTCGCCTATTTCCATACCGGTTATGTGAAAGGTCTTCCGTCCGTAAATATTTATTATCCTGCGACAAGGACTTCGGTTATCGTTTTGTCAAATTATTCAGATGAATCAAAAGGCAAAAAAGTAATTTTTGCGCCTCATTCCGAAATCAGAAACATCACCGACGGCATACAGTCAACCGTCAGCAAATTGAGAGATCAGCTGATTGTCAAACCTGAAAAAGAATAGATTTTTATTTTTTGGAATTGAAATAATCTTCCAAAAACAATTTTAACTGATCGGCGTGCAGATCAAAAGCAAGTATATTTCCGTCCGGCCCTACCATTAAATTATAAGGCAGACTGTTGATCTGATAATCATCTGCAACCGGGCTCATCCAATATTTCAAATCCGAAATCTGCGGCCAGACAATTCCCCATTTTTTAATCGCATTTTCCCAATTCTCTTTTTTGTTGTCAAGCGAAACACCCAGAATTTCAAACTGATCCTCATTTGAATAGAGATCATAAATCTTTCTCAATTCGGGCTGTTCGGTTACACAGGGACCGCACCATGAAGCCCAAAAATCAATCAGAACAAGCTTTCCTTTGAATGATGACAAAGTCAGAATTTCGCCATCGGGAGTCGGCAATGAAATTTCAGGTGCAGCATCACCGATTTCCAATTCCTTCTGCTGAGCCGAAAGAAAGCCTGAAATCAAAAACAGCAAAACAATCGATTGAATCTTCATCATTCCTGAACCGGATAATTTTTTGTCAGCCAGTCAACTCTGATATTTTGAGGAATATCGAGCAGTTTCGGATTTTTAAAACCCATTTCGACCAAAAGCGAAAATGCAGGTCTGATATTCGGACAACGGCTGAATGGACAGCAGCCGCAATAGATTACCACTTCTTTGTCTCTCGGCACATTTTCAAGATATTTTCTCATCTTTTCAAGATTTTCAGCATCTCTTGCCGCACCCATATCGACAGATTCTTTGATCAGCGCATCCGGTCCGACCGAAAGAATCAGCAGATCGTCGGTCTGTGCCAGACTGATTCTGGAAGCAAGATTCTCTGTTTTCATCAGCTGACTTTCATTCCAGGGTTCAGACTGCTGGGCATTCAGAAAGCCGCTCAGAAATATCATCGTCATCAAAAAAGTTTTGATCTTCATAGCTCGAAAATTTTTGCAAAGTTAATCTTTTTTAATCGATCAGAACGGCGATACGTCCGCCCGCCCCTGCCAGAAAAACACGATTTCCGTTTCTTGCTTTTTTGCAGGTGTGATATCCTTTCTTTGAAATCGTTTCCCAGTTTCTGCCTTTGTCTTTTGAGAATTCAACATTGAGCATACCACAGCTGATCGCTTTGCCGTCGCTTAGAATCGCGACACCGCTCTGATAGCCCGCAGGCGATTTGTCCGGTTTTTTGATCAATGGAATTCCGTCAATGGTCAGTTCAAAAATAAAAAGATTGTTGACTGAAGCTTTTGGGTTCATAAAATCTCCGCCGACGATCAGACCGTAACCTTCCGAGAAATCAAGTCCGTTTGCGCCTGAAGTGCCTGAATCGGATTTTGACAGACTGATTTTGTAATGATTCTCACCGCTGAATATCAGGTCTGAGGTCGCACCGCCACTGACAGCAAAAAATGAATCTTCATCAATCAGTTTCAAATTTGAATTGCTGGCAGCAAAAAAAGCTTCTCCATCATCCAGATCGGGCAGCAGCGAATGATCTATTTTCTGCCAGCTGTCTCCACCGTCGGTTGTTTTCAGAAAATAAGCATCACCCCCGATCGGATCTCCTACTGCAATTCCGATTTTCAGATTTTCGGAATAAAAAGACATATCGTCCAAAAACACATCCGGATGTTCATCTCTGTAAACCTCTGTCCAGTTTCTTCCGCCGTCATTTGTTTTGAGGATGACCGCCGGCGACCCTACTGCGATTGCAATTGCAGTCTGTGGATCAAATCCGGCAATTGCTCTGAAATCACGTTTTGAAAAACCTTCGGGACTGACCCACTCAAAAGTTTTTCCGCTGTCAGTCGAAAGCCCGATGGTGCCTTCGCTTCCGCTGACCCATACCGTACTGTCGTTGACAACCGAAAGACCTCTGAAAGAGACTTTTGATTTTTGAGAATTCAACTGCTGAATCTGCTGTCCGAAACAAAACAGACTCAGAAAAAAAAGAAAGATTGAGATGCTGTTTTTCATGGTTTCGAGTATTTTAATTTCGGTCGGGATTTCCGATTTCCTTCAGCGTATGCACAAAATAAAACAAAACCGACATAATCGACATCAGTATCAGTCCGCTGAAAACACCAAATGCGAGCGACAGACCGACCGGCATATTCTGATAAATTCCTGCAATGCTCGTCCAACCGAACATTGACAGAAATGCAACTATATTTTTAAACGAAAAAAATCTTGAAAAAATATGTTTCCGTGTTCGATCGGGTGATCTTTTTGCAACAGTGAGTATCAGCTGATAAAAAAACAGCAGCGTTGAGACAATCGAAATTATCCATAACAGTTTTTCATACCATATCATCAACTTGAACCATTCTATCATAAGCTCTTATTTTGCTGAAGATCAACCGATGGGGTTTCGTTCATCTCCGTCCTGCTCTTCTTTGTTTTGAGTTTTTTGATTCTTTTTGGTTTCGGTTTTGGCTGTTTTTGGTGTTGGTTTATTTTCCTGTTTTTCTTCTCCTTTCAGATAGGATGGCAACTGCATTCCCGCCATATTGAACATGTCTTCAAGCGGCGGAACCGCTTTGTAAATGCCCGATATAAAGTTGGCTGTCGAAGTTTTTCCGTCCGGATTGTTTCCGTTTCCGTCCCAAACGGTCACTTTGTCGATCTTGATGTTTTTGATTGCTTCTGCCTGTGTTCTCACCAGTTCGGGAAGTTTGTCGGCAATCAGCAGCAGCACTGCATCTTTTGAACTGTCGCCGGCTGCTTTTACGATCTGCTCAAGACCCTGCGCCTGCTTGGTCAGGATTTCATACAGACCTTTTGCTTCGGCTTCTTTTCTGAGCAGTATCGCGTCTGCTTCACCTTTTGCTCTTTGTCTGATTTTTTCGGCTTCTGCCTGAGCTTCGATTACAATTTTGCTTTTCTCGATTTCGGCCGGAATCACGACATTGGCATGCTGAGTTGCCTTGTCTCTTTCTGCCCTGATTTCTTCAGCAAGTCTTTCTGCTTCATAAGCTTCTTTCAAAGCATTTGCAGACTGAACTTTTTCGGTAGCAACCGCAAGTTTTTCGGCTTCCGCCTGTCTTTGCCTTCTTTTTGCATCTGATTCTGCAATCTCAATTTTCGCCTTGTTTTCACCTTCGATCGCAATTGCATTTGCTTTTGCCACCTGCACTCTTTCGTTTTGTAATGCATTGGCTTCACCGATTTTTGCTTCTGCCAGTGAACCTGCTACCTGTGTTCTTTCGTTCTGTTCGGCTTCGGCTTCACCGATTTTCGCCTGCGCAAGCAATCCCGATACACGTGTTCTTTCGTCCTGCTGTGCATTTGCTTCACCGATCGCACCGTCTCTGTTTTTCTCTGCAACAGAAACTTTTGCTTCATTGATCGCCTGCGCGGCAGCTTCTTTACCAAGTGCTTCGATATAACCGGATTCGTCTTTGATATCGGTTATATTTACGTTGATCAGTTTCAAACCAACCTTTTTCAATTCGTTTTCAACGTTTTCTGTAATGCTCTGCAACAGTTTGTCACGGTCTGAATTGATTTCCTCAATGTCCATCGACGCCACCACCAGACGAAGCTGTCCAAAAATGATTTCCTGCGCCAGATCACGAATATCATCACCCGAAAGTCCCAAAAGTCTTTCAGCTGCATTCTGCATCACTGCCGGATCGGTCGAAATACCGATTGTAAAACGCGAAGGCACATTCACACGGATGTTCTGACGGCTCAGTGCATTGGTCAGATTGACTTCGATCGACATCGGTGTCAGATCGAGGAATGCATAATCCTGAATCACCGGCCAGATGAAGGCCGCACCACCGTGGTTACATCTTGCGGACTGACCCTTTCCGGTTTTTCCGTAAATCACAAGTATCTTGTCGGACGGACAGCGTTTGTAGCGTTTGATGACCGAATAAAGTATGACAAACACAAAAAGCATTGCAATCAGCAAACCGATGACTGCTGCGAATTGTGACAAATTTTCCTGAGCAAAAATTACTGAAAATATCATTTAAAGTGGTTTTATGATTAATACTCCATTTTCGGTCACCGAATCAACGGTCACCAATGTTCCTCTTTTTATATCTGTATCCTGATCGGTCAGCGCCTCCATCTCACGAAGACTGCCCTGAACACTGATCTGGACTTTTCCCATTTTTGAACGATTTCTGCCGACTTCCAGATAAACTTCGCCGGTCGAATTGACTGCATTTTTGTAATCCAGCGTACCGCTTTCGGTCAGCCGGTTGACATAGTAAAAAATACCTGCCATTACAAACATCATGATCAGACCGCAGACCGCAGCTACCGCAATCGAAGTGATCAGACCGTAACCCCGACTCAGACAGGCAATACCGATCCAGCCAAAAATTGCAAAAAATGCAACACCGTTTTTAAAGGTGAAAAACTGGAATCCCGCACCGCCGTCAAAATCGGCATCCGTATCTGCATCGGCGCCCATAAAGGTGGTGACCAGAACGACCAGAAATATAAAGGTCGCAGCGATTGCAATCAGCCAAAAAACCTGTTCGGGCGAAGTCAGTCCGTAAAACCAGTCGATCATAACAGCTGTTATTTTTATTGAATGGGCTAAAATACAAATTATTTGGAATTTTAACATTCTGATAGCATTCTTTTAACAGTCTGAATCTGTGCTGTTTCAATTCAAAAACCAAATTTATAGTCATCATGCTGTCATTGATTTTCGGCATTGAATTTGCTAATTTTGCAGGCTTATGAATCGTTGGATATTTTTTTTCATTTTTATTTTTATCGCTGAATTTTACACATGGCAGGCAGTTCGCACCTCATTTGAAAACAAATGGGTCAGCCGGATTTATCTGCTGGTTTCGGTGCTGGTCATCATTTTTCTGGTCATGTCGGTTTTGAGTTTTAATCAGAGAGCCGGTCTGAACCGTTTTTCGATGTTTGTGATCTCGATTTTTCTGCTGGTGTATGTTCCAAAAATGCTGATTGCATTCTTTATGCTGATCGAAGATGTATTCAGACTGTTTGGCGGAACTTTCAGATTTTTTGACGGTGCAAACGCAGATGGTTCATTTCTGCCCGAAAGAAGAAGATTTATCAGTAATGCGGCACTTGCAATTGCAGCCATTCCGTTTGCATCAATCATATATGGAATCTGGAAAGGAAAATACAATTACAAAGTTTTAAAAACCACTGTTTATTATGACGATCTGCCCGATGAATTTGACGGGTTCAAAATTCTTCAGCTTTCGGATATCCACTGCGGAAGTTTTGACAACCATGAAAAAATCAAATACGGAATCGATCTGATCAATCAGCAGGAATATGATATGATGGTCTTTACCGGCGATATGGTCAATTCGAGAGCAGATGAAGCCGACGAATGGATTGATCTGTTTTCGACCATCAGAAAACCTGAATTCGGGAAATTTGCAATCCTCGGAAATCACGATTACGGCGATTATCTGAAATGGGATTCAGAAAAAGCAAGACTTGAAAATCAAAAAGGTGTCAGAGAAATTTTTCCAAAAATCGGATTTGATCTGCTCAGAAATGAAAACCGAATCATTCAAAAAGGAAATTCAAAAATCAGACTCATCGGTGTTGAAAACTGGGGAAAAGGTCGTTTTCAAAAATACGGCGATCTGAAAAAAGCATCTCAAAATGTAGATCAAAACGAATTCAAAGTTTTGCTGACACACGATCCTTCGCATTGGGATCTCAGGGTGCAGGACAATCCGTTTCATTATCAGCTGACGATGGCCGGCCATACCCACGGATCTCAGTTTGGGATTGAAATTCCGGGTTTCAAATGGAGTCCGATCAAATACAGATATCCGCACTGGGCGGGACTTTATGAAAATTCAAACCGTTATCTGTATGTCAACCGCGGCTTCGGTTATCTCGCTTTTCCGGGCAGGGTCGGTATCTGGCCCGAGATTACGCTGATTGAACTAAAAAAGAAAGTTTAAGGAAATCCGTATTTTATAAAAAAACAATTTATTGTAATTTTATCGACATTTTAACTGATTACTAAACCATCAGCCGAAAACCGAAATTTGATAACAGACCAATGAAAAAACACTTAATCGGATTCGTAATATTACTTTTCTTCTCAAATATTTATTCACAAACTCAATTGAATGACGAAGATTGGATCAATATATTGTCAGGAAAAATTGAAAGTTATAAGGATTACAATATAAATTCAATCAGGTTTTTAACTTCTAATAGTTTCGTTAGAAATGAAATTATTCATGATGCTGAAAATCAAACTCTTACTGTTAAAAATCGAAATTATGAATATCAGTACAAATATGATGAGTATAACCGAATCATTCAATTAAACAATAAAGAGCAATCACATAATTTCACTTATTTCGATTCCATAAAAAAAATAAAATCGTATAATTTAAAACTCGATAGAGATTCAGTAATCATTTCTCAAACAATCAGTTATCCATACGAGCAATATCCGGAAATAAAATGGATTGAAATTTTAAAATATTCAAAAGGAAGCAATGATCCGCCATATATTTCGTATTCGGAAAAAAGAGTTTTGGATTTTAAGGATAGTTTAAACGGTTATTATGAAAAAATCTTAGAAGGCGATATTTATCGGTATTATTTTTCAGGCGACACCGAGGAGTATGACAGTAAGCAGAATAAATATATTTATAAATCACTTCGCACGAATCCTAATGGCAGGGAAACCGGAAAAATTAAAATAGTTAAAGGAGATTCGATTTATGAAAAGATTATTAAAATGGACACGATTTATGAATCTGATTTCATAAAAGATAAATTGTATAATTTGAAAATAAGGTATGGAAAAGACTTAGTTATGAGAGAGGAATATGGTTATGAGCCTAAAACGGGGAAATTAATTGAATCCAGGAAATACATCTATTTTCCCTATAACAATACCCAATATTTAATGCTTTGGGAGATTCAAACAGTTAATCATATTGATAAGAGGACCACCAACGAATTTCCAAACAGAAAAGATTATAAATTCAGAAGAAATCAGATTTTTGAGAAGAAAGGAGCATTAAAAAGAAGGTTGAAAAAAGAAAAAGAGAATCAAGGCTATGGTATTTGTGGAACGGAAAGTTTTAAGGCCTATTACTATTCTTTTTTTGCATCAAGTTCAATTCTTGTTGATTCAGGACGTCTTAATGATAGGCTGGACGACTTGGATTATGATTATTATTTTGATGATATTCAGGGATATATACATTTGGAGTTTTATGGAGAGGATGATTTAAAGTTTGAATATCTGTTTCCGGAAGAAAGAAGTTATTACAAAATAGAAACTGCATTTCCCAGTAGAATGTATGATTCGAGAGTAAGAATTAGATCTGCATACCCAACATCTACCATAGAAGTCATAACGAACAATGGAAAAAAGTGGACAACAAATGCTCTGAATTATTATGACAAGGTAAATAAAAACTTCGATTTATTTTTGTTCAGAGAAAAGTGAAAATAAATATGTTTTGGACTTTAGTTTTTGGCCTGCCCGTAATGAAATCACTCTGATTGAATTGAAAAAGAAAGTTTAATCATAAAACACAAATCGGCATTCAATAAATTTTGGGATTTAAATTCTTAAATTTGCGTCATGAATTCATTTACCGAAGAAAATTATCTCAAAGCAATCTTCAATCTGTCCGAAAAATCGGGCGAAGTGACGGTCAATGAATTGAGCAAAGCGCTTGACATCAAAATGCCGACTGTGACCAGCATGCTGAAAAAACTGGCCTCAAAAGGATTTTTGAAATATACCGCATACAAACCGGTTGAGCTGACCGCATCGGGCAAAAAAGAGGCACTGCTCGTTATCAGAAAACACAGACTGACCGAGATGTTTCTGGTCGAAAAAATGGGATTTGGCTGGGAAGAAGTTCATGAAGTTGCAGAACAGATTGAACACATACATTCGCCAAAATTCTTTAACAAAATGGATGAAATGCTCGACCATCCGACGGTTGATCCGCACGGTTCACCCATACCCGACCGGACCGGAAAGATTCATCTGAGAAATTACAGAACGCTTGACAGTTTTGACTGCGGCGACAAAATCATGATTGTGGCGGTTACCAATTCGGGTGATGATTTTCTGAAATATCTGAATTCCAAAAATCTGAATCTCGGTTCACAGTTGGAGATCATTGAAATTGAAGAATACGACAACAGCATGAACATCAGACATGACGACCAAACCGTGGTTCTGAGTGCAAAAGCGGCTGAAAAAATACTGGTTGAAAAAATATGACGATGAATTTTCAGGATACGATTTGTGCGGCATCCACCGCACAGGGAATCGGAGCGCTGGGCGTGATCAGAGTTTCGGGCAAAGATTCATTTTCAGTTGTGAATTCTGTTTTCAAAGGAACCGATCTTACAAAAGCCGAGTCGCATACCGTCCATTACGGTTTTATCATCTCACCCGACACCCAACACCCAACATCCGACACCCAACATCCAACACCCAACACCCCACCCGAAGTCATCGACGAAGTCATGGTCGCAGTTTTCAGAGCACCAAAAACCTTTACTGCAGAAGATCTGGTTGAAATTTCGTGTCACGGTTCACCTTTTATTCAGCAGCAGATTCTTGAAGTTTTGATAAAAAACGGTGCAAGAATGGCTGAACCCGGAGAATTTACACAGCGTGCATTTTTGAACGGAAGAATCGACCTGTCGCAGGCTGAGGCAGTTGCAGATTTGATTGCAGCAGAAAACAAGGCATCCCATAGGATTGCGCTCAATCAGATGAGAGGCGGGATTTCGACCGAACTCAATGAATTAAGAGAAGAACTGATCAATTTCACTTCACTGATCGAACTCGAACTCGATTTTTCGGATGAAGATGTTGAATTTGCAGACCGAAAAGAACTTGATGAACTGATCCAGAAAATCAAATCAAAAATTGAAAAACTGATTTCGACTTTTGAATACGGAAATGCGGTTAAAAACGGTGTCCCGGTTGCGATCATCGGAAAACCGAATGCGGGAAAATCAACTTTGCTCAATGCCCTGCTCAACGAGGAAAGGGCGATTGTAAGCGATATTGCAGGTACCACGCGCGATACCATAGAGGAAACCATCATCATTTCGGGCATCACTTTTCGGTTTATCGACACCGCCGGAATCCGTGAAACCACTGATACCATTGAGGCAATAGGCGTTGAAAAGGCAAAAGAAAAAGTAGCTCAGGCAAAGGTGGTCATCCATCTGTACGAGGACGATATCGAAATTCTGAAACAGCTTGAAGAACTGCTTCGTGACAAAATCGTTTTCAATCTGCTGAGCAAAATCGACAAGGAAAGTCACAACAAAGAACTCGATCTGGAAACACTGAAGGCCGAACATCCGAATTATCATCATTTTGGACTGTCGGTCAAAAAGAACATCAATCTCGACCGGTTGGAAAACGAACTGGTCGAATCTGTCCGTTCGGGTGTGGATGAAAACACGGTCATCATCACAAACATCAGACACAGAGAAGCTTTGCTCAATGCGCTGGAAGCACTTCAAAATGTTGAAACCGGAATGACAACCGGACTGCCGGGCGATCTGCTTGCTTTCCATCTTCGGGATACGCTGAGACATATCGGTTCAATCACCGGTCAGATTGATGTGGATCGCGATATTTTGGGGACTATTTTTGGAAAGTTTTGTATCGGGAAGTAACTCCATTATCGAAAACAACAGTGTTTCCGCATAAATAGCAGTTTTACAACGTGTTTCAAAAAGTGTTTTTCATCACTTTGCGTCACTTTGTGTAACATATTTATGATACTAATCGTGATACTATGTTGTTTCACACTACTACTTTTTTGAATTTTAGGATACTATAGGATAAAAACGAATCATGTTGATACGATTTGATTCAATCTGATACGTTTTGATACGTCCTGATTTTTAACAGTAACCAAAATAAAAAGTAAAATGAGTTTAATCAGAATCAAAAAAGTATGTGTGGAGTGTAAAGAGGAATTCATAGCGAAAACCTGTGCTACAGTTTATTGTTCGAAGAATTGTTATAAACGAAGTTGGAGAAGAAGAAAGAGCATAGAAACACCTAAGATTTCAAAGGAAAAACCGATTATTAAAAAGGAAGATTTATACCACAAAAAGTATCTTTCAATCAATGAGGTAAGTTTACTCTATGGTATCTCAACTACCACGATTCGTAGAGCGATTAAGAGAGGTCAAATCAAAACAATCCGTTTAGGAGTTAAACACATCATTCTCAAAACACACTTAGAAGAAATGTTGAATTAATTTTCTACGGTTGTTTATTTAAAAATTCTACAAAGATTTCTCAACTGATGATATTTGGATTGTAAATTGAAATTTCTTTGTAGAATTTCAATTTACCAAGGTTTATGGAATTCTACATTCGTTAACAAAACTATATTTAATACTAAGAATAAAGTGAAATTAAAACTAATAGAATGAACTATTTTAGGTTTAAGAATAAGCTTAAATACATTTAAAAAAACAAAATATAATATAGAAATAGCAACAATATAGGTTGCTACAATACTAATAGTATTTAATATTATATTCATTTATTTTGGAATATCTTTATTATCAGAAAATTGCTTATATAACTTAATTGCATCATCAGGTGATTCAATTTTAAGAGAGTCAAGCTTATCTGCTAATTGTTCTTTTAATTCTCTGTTTTGACTCTCATTGAGATACTCAGTAACACTTTGTATAGCTCCATCAGTACTTAAATCAAGATTGAAATTCTCACTATTTATTTTTAATCCACCACCATTTGCCCCAATTATTAATAAAGCTACAAAAAATAATCCAAAACCAGCTTTACTTTTAAAGGTTATCTTTCCAGGAGAATTAAGGCTAACTGTAACATCAAATTCATTGGAATCAAAATCTAAATTATTTTTTTCAAAGAAATCATCACTTATTTTTAAAATATTAGTACCTAATTCAAAAAGGTCTTTTGCTTTAATATTCTTTTTTGTTTTAACATTAAATACTAAATACTCAATATTATCTTTGATGAAGTAATTTTCTATATTTTTTTCAATAAGAAGAGAATACTCACTTATATCGTTTACTGCTTGATGCGATTGTAAAACTCTATAAAATAAAGGATCCATTTCTTCTTTACTTAAAGTTTTTAACCATTTTACTTTTCTCCTTTTAAAATAATTACAATTATCAATAACAGCTTCTTTTGTACTTATAGGCATTAGTGAATCATCTTCAATTCTTCCTATAGCAATATTTTGAGAATTTACCGAAGGAATTAACACAACATCATTTTTAGATATTTCACTACTGAATCTATAAATCTGTCCAGCAATCAATCCATAATTGTCTTTATCCTCATTTTCATATTTCTGTTCTACTAAAGTTTTTAACGAATCTCTTACGTCTTTTTCAGAATTATTTACTCTTAGGATTCTTTCAACCTCTTTATTTGTAATTTTATTATGACCTAAAGCTATAAAATTATTGTCTAAGAAAGTTTCAAAAAAACGACCTGATTCGGTACGTATTAACCAATATTTACGTCCTCCTAATAGAACTTTAGAATTGTTTTTTAATTCTTTAAGTAGATTGTCAATTTCTGTGTTGAGCATTCATATTTTTTACCAAAAATAGATAATTTTTTGAATTTTAACATTTTACTTAAAATTGAAATGAATTCTTTTAATTCCACGAACAAATAATTATGGTGTCATTTGATATATGAAAATCTTCTTTTGTTTTACTCAAAATGGTGCTTTAAACTACTTATTATTAATTTCTTACTACTGTTTCTGAATCTGATTATAGAAATTTAATAAATCTTTACATTTACTTTATAGTCATCATAATATTATCGATAAAATCATTAGTCTTTAGCTTATTGTTTTTATATAACTCGAGAGTTTCACCGCATATCCAATTATAAAATTCTTCGATTTTTACTTTTGCCATAACATCATCAGGAGTTTCTATTACTATATCTGTAAGTTTTTGATAGAACCAATCTCTACAATAGATGTCTTCTTCAGGTAAATTTTCGTAATCTTCAGTATCTTTTGGATAACCGATAATATCTAAAACAACGCCTAAAATATCAACGTATGCTTCCTCTACATCGCATTCTTCTTCCTCATATAATTCATTAATCTTTTTTTCCTGATAATAATGAAGATAGATAAGATTTAATAAATGTTCTTTCATTTTTTTAATTTTTGAATTAATAATTGTTTACAGGAGCAAATGTAATTCAATCAAAAAAGTAATTTTACACTTACTACTTACAATCTTTTATGAGGTATTTGTTTTTTCAAATATTTTTGTTATGTTAAAAGGGAATGCTTTTATTTTTCTGAGATTTGAACGATTATGGCGTTACAACAAATACGAACGTAGTGAGTTATTTGGTTGTGGAGGTATAATCGTTTTTTTGAACGGAAGAAAACTTCATATTCTATTCAAAGGAAAACAACAAGCTATTTTTAAGATGTTGTACAAAGTTTTAATTACTCAAATATACATTCTATCATTTGAAACATTATTTTTGTTGTACTTCAAAATAAAAGATGTTGTGGAAAAGAATCTTCAATTAATTTTCAAAGAAGAAATACAAATCATTTTGAATTTTTAGAATTGAGTAGTCAAATTGATTTAACAATGTTGTACAAATTATCTTATTCAAAGATGAATAAATTATTATTTGAAATGAGAAAATGAGTTGTACTTAGAAAAAACGATAGTACAACAATAATCTTCAAGGAAAGTAGAAAACAAACTTTTAATTTAAAGGATAAAAAAATGAATTTGAAATATTCAATGGAAAAACATTTTTTTGAATTGATTGAAAACTACACAAATTCGAAACGCAGTTTCGATAATACTTTTTTTGGTTCTTTTTTTATAAAAAAAGAACAATGTTTAGAGCCTGTTTAAATTTTATTCAATAAGTTTTTTATAGCGGATAACTTTACCATTTGTTCTGAATTTTCCATTAACAGTTCATAATTTCTACATAATCTTCTGTCGTTGTCAAACCAGGAGAAAGTCCTTTCTACGATCCATCTTTTGGAGATGGGCTTAAATTGCGCTTTCTTTTCATCGTTTCTCATCAAGACCTTGATAAGATAACCGAACCTATCTTTAACCTGTTCTATTATTTCGCCCCTATATCCGCCATCGGCAAGGATAACTTTTATTGGACTTAAAAAATAGGCCAAGGTTCTCATAAGAAGTTCTACCGCCTTACTGTCGTGGACATTGGCCACGGTGACCATTATTGCCAGTAAAAAGCCGTTCTTATCCACTATTACGTGCCGTTTAATTCCTTTTACTCTTTTGTTCCCATCAAAACCATTCAACGAACGATTGTTTCCCCATTTCACACTCTGGCTGTCCATGATGCCCAAACTCGATTCACTTTTCTGGTTCCTTTTCAATCTAACCTTTTCTCGTAATTTTGAAAGGAGCAAGTCAAAATCCTCTGCATTTGCCCATTTTCTGTAGTAGTAATAAACCAATTCCCATTTGGGAAAATCGTTGGGCAACATTCGCCATTGGCACCCCGTCTTTACTAAATATATAATTGCGTTCCAGATGGTTCTTAAATTATGTTTTCGTTTTCTGTTATTGAAATTTAAAGTTTTTTTGATAAATTGCCATTGATTGTCAGTAATGTTTGTGGAGTAGTTTTTCATTATAACTTAATTGATTATACACCAGCAAGTTACGAAAAATAAACAACACAAACAACTGATAATCAGTATTTTATTTGACTATTTTTAGGCAAATGTTCTTCATACAAATTTTTATAATTTAATTTTTAAACAGGCTCTTAATTCTAATTATTATTTGAAGTGTTTAATTATCTTATTAATTATACGTTCCGCTTTTGGGATAATGAAGTTTATAAATTCACATATTGAAGTTTAATATTTCAAATAAATGAAGTTTAGTTTTTGTGATTTTTATACTTTTGATAGCTCATAAGTAGTATGAAAATGGAAAAGCGAAACAAACAAAAATTTATTGAATTCTTACAACAAAATGGTAATACTGATTTAAGTGTAGATAGTGAAAATTGGGAAATTACAGAAAAAGGAAAACGCTTCAATGTAATGATACCGTCAGAGATTTTAGAGTTAACAATCACTGCAAATGAAAAAATAGTATTAGGATTTATTTACAGTTTGAATAAGATTGGAGAGATTACCAAAATGAGTAATAAACGCATCGCGAAATATTTATGTTTGAGTGAAAACACAATATCTACTACATTAAAGAGTTTGCAAGAACTCACATTTATAGAAAAACAATCAAAGGGATATGTCTTGAGTGAAGAAGTAAAACAAGCAGTAAATTCATCAGGAGAGAGAAGTATTTTATTACCGTTTGAAGTATTTCACAGTAAACTACCGAGTGGAGCAAAACTTTTGTGGGGAGAATATAACTCGTTGAGTAAAGGAGAAAAAGCTTACTTTGGAAGTAGAAAATACATCAGTAAACGATTACGAATCAGCGAAAGTAGTATCAGTAATTATACTACATTATTGTATGATAATCAGTTTCTGATAAAGAACGAACTATTTTCGGGTTATAAGTTTAAAAAAAGAAGTGTTATAACTAAGAAATTCAATAGGAAACCAATTGATTAAAAAGGTTTTATAAAAAGAAATTATCAATAGGGAGTTGAATTTCTAAAGGTGTTGGTTTTGAATTATAAAAGGAAGGACTTTACGACACTTTACAATGAGGGAGTCGAGTAGAATTAAAAAAATTGTGAAGGGAATCCAAACTTAGTGTTTGGATTTTTTGTTTTTATATATCATACAACACTCAAATTTTAGAATTCTACAATTTGAAACTCAATGGATGATAAATTAATTGGTTTGAATCATAAAAATTGTTCTCCGTTTGAAAAATCAAAAAATCAGTGAATTTCAGTGGTTAGTTTCGCATACAGAAAATGTAAATCTCAATGAAATAATCACAAAATAGGTTTGAATACAGGGAGTTACTGTTGACCTGCGTACCTCTTTGGAGGAATGTTACCACAAAATTAGTAACATAAATACGTCAAACTATGAAGATTTATCTAAAAGTAAGAAAGGGGTTATTGAGTAAATTGAGTATTGAAAAAGGAAAGGTTAGGATGAACAGTTTGTACTTAATGTATAACGATAGTGAAATGAAACAACGCCACTACGAATTTCTCAAATTGTACGTTTACGATAAACCACGAAACTATTTAGAAAAAGAACACAATAAGGAAACAATGTTGTTAGCCGAATCAATACGAGCTCAAAGGGTGTTGGAATATCAAAGTAGAAAACACGGATTTGTAAGTAGTGTGAGTGGTAAGGTTGGATTTCTGGAATATTTTAAACAGTTAGTAGAAAAGAAACAGGAGGTAAACGGAACGTATGGGAGTTGGGATAGTACGTTGAAACATTTACAACGATTCTGTAAAGGGAGAGATATTCCGATTTCAAAGATTGATGATTTGTTTTTGGAAAGGTTTAAGGAATATCTGTTAACGGAAAAAATCAATCATAACGGAGGGAAACTCTCACAGAATTCTGCTCTCTCATACTTCAATAAAGTACGTACAACTTTGAAAGAAGCGTATAGAAATAAGATGATTTCAGATAATCCTACTACACGAGTTAAAACGATTAAAGAAAAGGAAACGAACCGTCAATATCTTACGTTGGAAGAACTTCAATTATTGGTAAAAACCGAATGTGATTATCCGTTTATGAAAGATGCGTTTTTGTTTAGTTGTATGACTGGTTTACGTTTCTCTGATATTAAAAATATCAAATGGAAAAATCTGAGTTATGATTCCACAAATGGTTGGATGTTAAAGTTTCAACAACAGAAAACGAAAGGAGTTGAGAATTTACCAATTAGTGGACAAGCTATAAAAGTATTAGGTGAAAGAGGGGAAGATGAAGAGAAAATATTCAGATATTTAAAATATAGCGCTCATCACAATAATAAATTACACAAATGGGTAAAAGATTCGGGAATTGATAAACATATAACATTTCATTCTGCCCGACATACTTTCGCAACACTTCAGTTAACAATGGATACCGATATTTACACCGTAAGTAAGTTGTTAGGTCATCGCCACTTGAAAACAACTGAAATTTACGTTAAAGTAATTGATAAGAAGAAGATTGATGCGGTGGGTAAAATTCCTAATATCTTTGTGTAGTTAAATGATTACGCAGTGGATAATTATTACGAAAAATTATTATACAAAGATGAAATCAGTTTTGATAGAGATAAAATCTGGTTTCATTTAGTTGATAAATATAATAAGCAAACTCATGATTATATAAAAGAAATCGAGGAAGATTTTAGCAAAATATCTGTTGAGGAGTATGATAAAAAGCTTCAATTCTGGGTTGATAAAGGTCTTTCTCCTTTTAAATTACAATATATATTCACTTTAAAAGAAAACATTAAGCCTGTAATCTCAATTTATCCTGTAAACAATGATGAAAGAAAAATGTATTTAAATTTTCTGATTGATTGGACTTATAATGAATATAGCAGCAATAAAACCGACTATCAGTTTGAAACTATTCCTTTTGAAAATTTAAAAACTCATTTTTTTAATATTAAAGAAAATAAAGAAGAGAAAATTTTAAACGAAATAAACACCACCAAACGAAGAATAAAAAAAACTAAAGTAAATAGCGATATATACGCTTATATCACTTATAAAGAGAGAGAACCAAATATGCTTTCTGATTTGGAAATCGATAATAAAGATATGGGGATTTCATTACAATATTTTGCTATTGAAGTATCATTTGTGTTAGATTTTTTAAAATATCTCCTTTTTCTGAATCAACAAAGAATTACTGATAACACTATTATTGGTTACATACCACCAAAAGATAAATCATTTAAAACAATTTATAAAGAAGATAAATTAAAACAAATTCATTCATAATTGATTAGTAGTAACATTATTTCGGAAATAAGTTTTGAAAAATTTCATGCAATTTTTTCTGAAATAAATGTTCATTCTGTTAAAAGAGATGATAAAATTATCTGGCTTCCTATAAAAACAAATGGTGTTAATTGGGAAAGTTTAGTATTATTTGTTAAAGAAATGTGTGGTTTGGGGAACAATTTCTCAGATGATTTTAATAATAATTTAGTTTACAAAATAGGATTTTGCTTTACTACACAAGATGAAAGTAATTTTAGTAATTATCAAAATAGTTTATCAAGAGTTATTAAAAGATTAAAAGAAAATGATTTCAACCTAAAAAGAAAAAATTCTGCGTTTTCAACAATAGAAAATATTTTTTCTTGAATTTTCTAATGCACAATTAATGCATTAGCTCACCATTAGGAATCTCAAAATTTGCACTCATTAATATAAAAAGTTTTTATTATGAGTGTAGAAAAAATACAAAAAAACGAAAGCCAATTAGCATTGGACTTACTCAATTCTCAGATGCTTACTACTAAAGAAGCCTCAAATTACTTGAATCTTAGCATTCGATACGTAAGAAGACTTGCTTCGGAAGGAAAAATCACTTCGTATAAACCCGGAGGGAAAAATCTATATTTTGATGTAGAAGATTTAGATGGTTACTTACGCCGATTTAAGCGGATGAACGAGGAAGAGTTAAATACTTATTCCGTAAACAGATTTTTTAATAATCGTCAAATCTTTTAATTATGGAAAAGAATAAGCAATATATATTGAGTGTATGGAAAAGATCTCATCAACACGTAGCATATAATTCTTTAAAAGATATTTACTGTGCAATTTATACACAGCGGTATGCCAATACTGTGGTAAGAGTTAGAAGGTCCTTGGCGGCAGGAAATGACTATAATACAAGGCTTGCTAAAAATGAATTACTTGCGTTTACAGCTTCAGGAACCTTTTATGAGAATGAAGAGAGACGTATTGAGAATTTAATACAATATACAGGATTAATGGTTCTACATATAGATAAACTAGAAAGTAGAGAAAAAGTCAAAGAAATATTCTCAAAAGTAATTTTGGTTAATTATACAAGAATGGCATTTATTTCACCTTCAGGTTGGGGTATAAAAATTATTGTAGCTACAAATAATATTTACCCTGAACAGCATAGTTATTTATATAAGCAATTATTAAAATTTTATAAGGAAATTTTACAAGTAGAGCTTAATGAAAAAACTTGTGATTTAACTAGTTTGTGTTATTTGTCTTCAGATCTAAATATTTATTATAAAACTAAATCTAAAATTTACGAATTTGAAGAAGTGAAAGAACATAACATTACAGAACATCTCGTTAATGAATTAAACATCAAAGACTTTTATATTAATAAGGTAGCTGAATCATTACCGAAAGATTTAACTGATATAGTAGAAAATTTAGAAACAGAGAAGGAAAAAGATGCTTTCTTCGTTGGAATATTATCTGCTGTGGAAATTTTATTTAAGAATTTATCAGTGAAATAATGTTTTGAATCCAATTAATAAATTTTAATTTTACAACAACAAAAACAGGTAAATTATAAGATTAAATAAATATTAACATACCGCATTTCGCGAACTGATTTCTGTCCTTGAAAAGTCGAAATTTCTAAGTACAACAGGAAAGGTTTAGCAAAATGCTCAAGCAAAGGGCTTGAGCGTTGCTTTACTTTGTTGTACAGGGCTTCGACTCCCTCAAGGACAGGTAGAGATAACGTCTCAAGCCTGTTTTTTTTTGGTTTATACGGATTTCCGTAATGAATGTTGGGGAATGAATTATAAAATTGAAACTTAAAAACTATGTGGATTCTATATTTGATTTTACTGATAATAAAAGAAACGTTTGGATTTATTGGAGTCTGTATGATTGTTAGGTTGGCTCTATACCCTGGTTTCGCATATCTATATTTTGAAGGAAGAAGAAAAAATGAACCGATTTTAAGAAACAATGTTCTTTTTGCAGTTTTCTGTTGGTTGATTTTTTATGTTATGGGAGTATGTGGAATCAACATTTTTTGAAAAATTAAAATAAAACAAACTATATAATTATGAAAAAAGCATTTTTACTATTGATGTTATTGACTCTCTTTTTATCATGCAATGAAAAAGGAGAAGTTGGTTTTGGGAAACAACAAGAAGAGGAAGAAATATTTAAAATTGAAAAGGTGGATGAAAGTAAATTTAAGAGAGTAGGGAATAGTTTTCAATATTTATTCAAAGGTAACGTTGAAAATCTTTCTGAAAATCTTTTTGAAGAAGTTCATATCTCATTAGAAATAGAATTTGAATTAGAAAATGGAAATCGAATCACAGAATCAGATTATTATGATGGATTTTCAATGTTTGCAAGCATGGGGGATGTTCAAAGATCGTGGAAATCAAAAGAAATTAGAAAAATAGATGGTTTGGGAAGTGGAGGTGGAATAAGTTCCGCATATATACCTGAACATTATTTAGATTATCCGATTAAAAAAGTTTATTCAATATTTATTTTTGAAGCACAGGATTTAATAAATAGAAAACAAGTTGGTGATGTGATAATAGCAGATGTAACAAGCCAATGGAATCCTCTAAAATAAAAACAAATGAAAACAATTCAAAGAGCAATTATTTTTGCAGTAGTATTCTTCGTTATAGTAACAGTATTAGCTGTAACAGCGTTGGAATTGATTGGAGTACCAATTATAGATGTAATTAAAATAGGTTCGAGCAAGATGATGAAATAATCGATATTGAAACATTAAAACAACATAAAGTAGAGAGTAGTCAAGTATATGATTATTCAAATATAGTTGATTTACCTTCACCTGAAAAACAAGATACTTGTGAAGGGTTGACTCCAGAAGAGTGTGAAAATGTTAAAGAGTTATTGAAATCAGGAGAATATTGTTCTCATTAAAATAATAATGAATAGTAATTAAATCCTCTGAAAATGAGGATTTTTTGTTGAAAACACTTCTTAGAGAAACTATCAATCAGATTAAAGTTTTCATACTTTTGAAATAAAAATTATGGATGACCTTGACCCTCTAAGAAACTTTAATGAGTTGTTCAATAAAATTAATAGATTAACCGCTCCTTATGAAAGGATTAAAATACCGACTTTTAAAGATCCTATTTTTGAAGCAATAAGTTTAGCTGCTATAAATGATAAAATTCCAAATATTTCACTTGATTATAGTTATTTGGATACTTATAATAAATCATATAAGAATATTTTTGAAGGATTTGATAAAAGTTTATTTCCTTCTTCGGTATTTGAAACTATAAATAAAATAAATGATTTAAATAGATGGAGTGATTTTGCTAAGATTTCAATTCTTCAAAATTTAGAAATAGCCATTGAAGACGATAGTTTTGAAGAAGTTTTATCAGATGTTAATGATAATATTGATACTATTAATTCTAATGTAGAGGAGTTTGATAAGAATCTCGTTTACCACATAAATAACTTTTTAAATTTCTTCACTAATTATTTGAAAGAAAATCCAATTTCAAATCTTTCATTTTATGTTTTTCAAACTTTGTTATTAGCTTATATAGGTAATATATTGTTTAGTAATTCTGAACCTGAGATAAATAATAATATTGTTGTAAATCAAACGATTAGAATTGAAACAATAGCAAAAGTAAATACTGATTGTTTAGATTTAAGAAATTTTGCACGAAACGATTCTAAGGTAGTGGGAAGTTTAACAAAGGATACAGAAGTGGAAATATTAAAAGATAGTATTAAGTGGACTTTTATTATTGAAAAGAGTACAACTCAAACGGGTTGGGTAAGAAAGGAATATCTGAATTATGTGGAATAATTTTCAATATTAAAAGATGATTAAGAACAAGTTTAATAATAACGTATCTCTTGTAAAAAAAGCAATTAACAATGATAAACTTGTTGTTTTTGCTGGCGCAGGTGTATCAAAGGATTCTGGAATTCCTCTTTGGAATGAATTGATAGAAGAGATAAAAGGATGTTTGAATGAAGAAATCAAAGAAGATGATCCTCTGAAAATCGCTCAAATACTATACAATGAGAAAGGAGAAAAGGAATATAATGATATAATTAAAAACTCTTTATATAAGAATAAAGGAATCTATAATTCTCTGCACGAGATTCTATTTGAGTTAAATCCTCAACATATTATTACAACAAACTATGATCATTATTTTGAAAATATAATCGAAAATAAAGGTTTACCATTTTCGGTCGTATCTAAAGATATTGATTTGCCATACGCTGAATATAAAAATTTATTGATCAAATATCACGGAGATTTTGAAAATAAAAACATCGTATTTAAAGAAACTGATTATTTAGAATTTTCTAAAAACAACACATTAAAAGAGATATTTGTAAAGTCTTTGTTTAGCAATAAAGTAATTCTTTTTGTTGGTTATAGGGTTGGAGACATAAATTTAAAACTACTAATAAGAGATATTCAATTCATATTAACTAAACATCATCAGAGAGCTTATTTACTTTCACACAATACAGATATTTCCGATTCCGAAATAAAATATTTTGAAAATTTAGGAATCAACATTATAAACTACTGTGATAAATCCTTGAAATCTCTGAAAGAGAAAGATAAACTATCTTCTATTGGAAAATCTGTTTATAAACAATTGGAATATATACGTGATTTTGATTTGTTTGAATATGAAAGAAGTAAAAGTGGTGTATCTTCAAAATCTAAAATAATAGATGATTTATATACTTCCCTATACCGTTTTTATTATTTCAGAGTACTGCCGAAATCTCTTTTAGCTTCATTATATCCTTTGAATAAAAATTCAGAAAATGATACAATTTATAATATTGAATCAACCACATTAGTTTGTTATGATAAAGAATTATATGATCTAATAAATGAATACAAAGGAAAAGATGATGATAATTTTACAGATGAAGAAAAACGTAAATTAAACTTTTCGTTTATTCGTTTAATGTACTCCAACATCTACTATATAGGTAAAAAGGTTGGAGGTAAAGATTCTTTAGGGAATAGAAGAACTGATAAAGAAATAAATATATTCGATAAATATTTTTCTGGTAAGTCAACTTGTGATTGTATAGATTGTACAATAGGATATTTTAAGTATTCAGAAGCGATACTAAAGATTGAAAAATATAAAGTTACAGATGATTCGAAATTATGGGATGATTTAGTGTTTGCTTATTCTTTGTATCAATTAGGAGAATATTATAAATCTTATAAAACATATGAACAGATTGAAATAAAATCAAATAGATTAAAACAAATGGATGTTAGTTTTGTTTCAATGTACAATATGAAAAGGATTGGAATGAGAATTCATGGATTTCATATGTTGGATAAAAGATATTCTTTTGATGATTTAAAAGAGATAGAGAATCAAGCTAAAAAAATAGATTTAGATAAAGAATTATCAAAAATAAAATATTTCGTAGATGAATATGTATATAGATTTTTAAGAGAAGTTCGTGATGGGATTTATATACAAAGATTATGTAATGAAATAGATGATCTATATAATAAAGTTCCAAAAGATGTGAAAAATATACAGAGAGGAGGCTCTGTTAGTAATTCAGATTATTTTAATTTATACAATGCTGTAAAACAGTTGAATGATTTTTTGAAAGGAAATTTTATTATAGGTAATGGTTTTTCAGCAATAGAATATTCTATTAATAAATCTATAAAAACTTTTATATTAGGGTTCTATGTGGGAACTCTAAAAATGAGTTCAAACCAAAAAAGACTATTTGGAGTATCTAAATTAGATAGTTTTAACCATTTTTTATTTGAATTAATTATTGATTATAGTGAACCAAAAGAATTATCAAGTTTTATAAAAGAACAAAATATTTTTGATATAAAATTTGATGAAGAAAGCCAGAATTTGGTTTTTAATTTTATAACTAATTTTTTTAAATCTTCTTATGAAGAAAATAGTTTTTTTGGAGGTAAGAATGAAAGTGATGTTTTTATTAATTATTTAAATTATAATCAAAATTTTAAACAAAAGATATTACATCAGTTTAAGAATATATGTACTGTACTTACTTATTTTGAATTCACAGAATTTCAAATAAAAAGTATTTATTCAGATTTAAATCAATTTATAAAGTTTACAAATTTTGGAGAGCGTGATGATTTTAGCTTCGTAAAATTGTTCCTAAATACAAAATATGAAATTATTGGATATGATTTGTTGATAGAAACATTTAATATACTTAATAATAAGAAACTACAGTATGAGGACTTTTATATAACTCTTTTGGAGAAACTAAAGGAGTTAAATTCAGAATTTGTTAATAAAGAGTTTGTTATTGAGGAGATTGGGAGTATTGAATATGGGAAAATAATGTATAAGATTCCTATTATTTATAATACATTAACAAAAGAAAAGAAAACTTTGTTTCTAAAAGAAGTAGAAATGAAATTAAGTAAACACTTTGATACTACAGTAATTTTCCTCTTACTTCTCAAAAGAGTTCCTCTAAAAAAAGAAATTAAAAATAAGTATATTGAAACAATATATAAAGGGTTAGAAACTAAAGAAAAAATATCAAAAGAAGATTATGAAAATTTTTATTTTCTAAATCCGATTGTTCAATACTTTGAGTTAATTAATTTGGGAATTATAAAGGATGAGAAATTACTTTCTCTTAATGTAGAAGCTGAATTGTTTAAATTTATTATTGACCCTGAGACCTATGATAAAGATAATTTTGATGTTGAATGGGTGAAAATATTCCACAATGATTCATTTATTGAAAATTTTTCTAAAATTGATTACATCATTGAAAAAATAGAAGATTACTTAATCGATAACAATGATGAGGAATTAAATAAGTTATACTTTAAATTATTGAGATTTAAAGATGATACAAATTATATTTAAAGTTTTTGACTATGGAGGACTTTAAAGGAAAAATTCATAATGAGAATCCATTTTCATTAGAATTTGATGTAGAAAAATTAAATAGCTTGATAGAAGAAATGGCATTGGATGAGGAAGATATGAATGCTATTGAATTTCTTTTCTTTTGTCACAATATCTATAGGGAGTGTTATAGAGAATTTATAAAGATTTTTGGCAAACTCAAACTAAAGAAAGTTGAAGCAATTAGATTTATTTACCTTGTTGTTAACCATTATTATATTGAACTTACAAAAACATATTATCAGCAAGTAGAATCAAAAAAGGATAAAAACAATATTCTTAATTTAGAGTCAGCAGTTTTTGAAAAAATTAATTTTGAGAATGGTTTGAACATCTCCTTGTCACAAGGATTAGAAAGAGGTGGAGATGTTATTGCTATTCTTTTGGAGTTTTTAAATTCTTTTGGAAGTGAATTAGTAGGAGAAAAATCTTTAAATGATTATTCAGATAGTTTATTAACTGAATATTCAAATAAATTATGGTATTATGCTACTCAATATTATTCATTTAATTCTTTTTATGAGATTATAAAATATGAGAATGGGAGCGTTATAATTGAAGATGAAGGTCGGGTAATTAAAATAAAAAAAAATAAAAAGAGTTTAAAACTATCTACATTAGAAGTAATCGGAGAGGTTAGGAATTTAAATATTTATAATGAATACTCTTTTGGATTTAAAAGTGTTTTTAAAGAAAAAGTAAGAAAAAAGGGGATTACTTCCGTTCAAATATCTGAAGGAATTGTCTTACCGAATATTGGGTTTAAAAATGAAAAAGAATCTCACGTTCGTGATGTTGTTTTGTCATTGAAAATAGGAAATATTTTTTCAGAAGATGATTGTGATGGTTTACGTCTGATAGATCTTATCCAAATATTTAGTTCAGTTTCAGAATTAGTAAATAAAACATTTGAAGGAAGGATAACTAAAAATCAAAGTTTAAAAGATATACCTTATGCTATAGATAAGAATATATTAATCGAAAAAATTAGTTATATAACAAATATTGATGACAAGAAAGTAAATACTGTTATTGATTCTATTATTGATACAAATGAATCTCCTTATTTTTGGCGTAAGCCATTATATGAATATGATAATAAAATCTACCTATCATTCTCATTACTTTCTGCTCCTAATTATCAATTGTTATTGGAAAGTTATTATCAGAGCTTAGAAATAAACTTACAAAGCAGATTATTAAAATTTAAAAATTACATTTTATCAGAACTGATAGAATTAAAATATTGTACAATAGTAGATAATAAAGAAGAGTTTGTTGATAAAATCATTTTAGAACTTAGAGACTATTATCTAATGATTAATATTTCCTTCGAGTCTAAATTTCCTATTGAGGCAAAAGAAAATTTGGATTATTTAGACAAAATAAGTCTTGAAATAGATAATATCGACCAAAATATAGAAAAATTAAATAATAATAGTATAAAGAAATATATTCCAATTGTATTAACTAACTATAATAAGTATTCAGGATTAGTTTTAAATGGAATTCCAATTTTAGATATTGTTTTACTTAAAAATTATTTAAAAACGGGAGCTTTCCAGAAAGGACAGGTTGTAGGAGGTAAAAAGAAATTAAAATCAAAGGTTTTTAATGGATTTACGTATTATGATGACGAAGACGATTTCAATAATAACCTTTTAGAATTTATACATTATCCAGTTCCTATTTATAAAGTTAAAAATAAAATTTATTGGATAGAAACTCCGATATTGCCCTCAGATGCAAATGTTCAAATTTATATTGATAATTATAATTATGTAGACGATCAAGGTAATATTGAGTATGAGCTTGCAATTTTATCGGGCACTTTAAAAAATCAATATTTAGCTAATCTTGAAGGGAAATTAAATGATTTATCTAATAAGACAATACTTTTTAGATTAACAAATATATTTCATTACATAGCCTTTAGCAAATATGAATTAGTATCATATCGGCATCAATTAATTAACTTATTTACCGAAGTTAATATAAATGGATATATCCATTTGTTGAATTACTTTAAGATTTCGCTAAGATATTTAGGTAATATTAAATTAAAAAAGGATAATAAGTTTAAATCTATAGAATATAATTCAACAGAAGTTTTTAAAAGCTTAGAAAAGATTTTTGAAAAAAATGAAAAGATTAGTATAACTGCATTAGAAGTCGAATATACTTATACAAAGGAAGAAGAAAAAAAAATTATTTCTTTAGCAATTGATATTATTTCAACTATAACAATTAAAAAATATGAAACAGAAGAGATTGAAAATTATCTTGTAATGTTAGCTATCATTAGATACTTTAAAACAAAGTATAATTTGAGTGATTATTTTTATTTAGGAGTTAGCAACATTATTTCAGTTCTCAATCATAATTTTTTATATCAACAAGCAAGAAATTTAGCAGAAGAGGTTTTTGCAATTGCAATAAACGAAAGAAATGAATATAAAGGTTGGGGAATACTATTTATGTGTTCAGATCAGCAGCGTAATAAATTTAATTCGATTATTTATAGTTGTTTTTATCTTAATTCTTTATCTATTGTTGACAAGTTACCATATACAGAAGCAATTGATGTATTTTATAATATCTTAAAGTTTGCTCGAAATTTTGAATTAATAGAAATTTTGGATGATGTGTTCACTTTTATGAAAGGTTTAAAATTGGAGGAATATGATTATCAAAAAATTCATTTAACATACTATCTCTCAATAGTAAACAGAAAGCAAAAAGATCGAAGAAAAATAATAGATGATTCCATTATGTTTTTTAATGATTATAAGGAGAGGATTTTTAAATATGAAGAAAAAGGGGCGATACCATGGTTGAATTATTTTTATAATATAAAAAGATTGAACGATGAAGGATTTGAATCAATAAATGTGGATGAGATTATTGAAAAGATTGAAGCAGTCTTAGATGAGGAAATTATCTTAGAGATAAGAAGTAGGCATTTCTATAATGAAAATACTAAAGGAACTTTTATTAAAAACTTAAAAAGAGTTTTTGTTACATATTATGTTAGTGATTTCGTCTCTGAAATAACTAATCTTGAACTTGATACTCATATTATCATAGAAAATGCAATAAAAGAAAATGACTTTGAAAGTATATTATTAACAGGACTTGTGAATAATGACATTCGTCTTATATATAAAGAAAATAATGAAGTTGAAGGGATGGTAAGTTTTAATATTAGTGATTCAAATAACCAAATGTTTGATCACTATCTAAATTATATTATAGATAATATAAAAATAAAACCAAAACAACTTTTTATATATCTGTTTAGTAACCAAAACAAAGTTTATTATCTGAAGATTAATGATAGAAAAGAAATGAGTATTGAGGAAGTTGTAGGGTGGAAATCTGATAGTAATTTTCTGAAGAATAAAGACAAGTTTTACTATAATTCAGCTGATTTTTTTGGTATTGAGGAACAAGAAGAACATTATAAAAAACTATTAGGTGAGTTACAGTATACTTCACTTGGTATAAATGAAGAATATGAAGAATTACTTGTGGCTACTAATTTAGAGCTGTCTAAAATGCCTCTTAATCTAATTAAAAACAACGACGATTTTATTGGTTCTAACAAACCAATTACAAATGTTTTATTAATTGAATGGTTTAGAGAAAACAGTGAAGATTTGATTATAGAAGATTTATCATTAAATTGTTGGATACCTATTGAAGATGGAGATCCTACGCTGAATTTGGGATATGATAAACTAAAACCCGTATTGGACGAATTCAAAATAGAAACTTTTACTAAAAGCATTCCCGAACAACCATTACATAAAGATATTAATATATTTTTTGCTCATGGGGAATTAGATAATATTGGTTTTAAAGCTGTTTCTCTTAATGATGAAAAGTTTATTATTAATAAAGAAAAACTTTTTGGTAGTGGAAAAATAGCAATACTATTTATCTGTCACTCAGGTTCAATTAATCAAGATATGTTCTCAAATAAAGTTCAATCACTAATATATGATTTAATACAAAATGGTTATAAGTCTGTTATTGCTCCTTTTTGGGCATTAGAAGCAACTATTCCTGCTTTTTGGTTAAAATATTTTTTAGATAATTTTAATGAGGGGAATACGATAAGTGAATCGGTTTATTTAGCAAATAATGGTTTAGCAGACTATCATCAAGAAATTTCAAATTCATTTTTTGTGCCTGAAGGAAGATTAGCAATGCATTTATATGGTAATCCAAATATTAAATTAAAAGAGTCTTCGATTATAGAATGAGAATAAAAATGAACTAAACACAATGATTAAAATAAGATAAATTCCTACTACGGATACTATACATAACGAAACCGCATGTATTCAACAGAGTAATGGATTTTCTGTATCGGGAAATAATTTCCTTTAATAACATATTTATTCGTCAAATTACTGAAAAAGTATTTTTCGCCATGTTCGTGAATCAATCACTTATTAAATGGTTATTGCTGTTGTATTCGTTTTATATTTTGACACTACATTGAGGATTTATATCTTTGGGAATTTACATTAAGGATAAGAAAAATGTCAGAAGAACAAAAGCGACAATTGCAGCAGCAGCTTTGGAACATAGCCAATACGCTCAGAGGGAAAATGGATGCAGATGAATTTCGGGATTATATTTTGGGATTTATTTTTTACAAATATCTTTCGGAGAAAATTCATTATACGGCCAGCCGGATTCTCGAAGATTCAGGGGAAAAGGCTGATTATAAGAATATAAATGAAAATTCAGAAAACGGAAAAGAAATCGTGGAAGCAATCTATGAGGAGATTGTGGAGGATTTGGGTTATTTTCTGAAACCATCGGAGCTTTTCAGCAATATTGCAAAAAAAGGTTACGCCAAAGAAGAGGGAAAATCAAATTTTATATTGCCTGAACTGACCAAGATCCTCAATAATATTGAACAGTCCACACTCGGGACCAGCAGTGAAGACGATTTTGAACATCTTTTTGAAGATCTGGATCTGACTTCTTCCAAATTGGGGAAAACCGAAGAAGAAAAGAATGCACTGATTTCAAAAGTTTTGTATCATTTGGACGAAATTGATTTTAATCTTTCGGACAGCAATGCCGATGTATTGGGCGATGCCTACGAATATCTGATTGCTCAGTTTGCAAGCGGCGCCGGGAAAAAAGCCGGAGAATTTTACACACCGCAACAGGTTTCCACTATTTTATCCAGAATTGTAACCAGCCGAAAAAGCCAGCTGCGTTCGGTTTATGACCCTACCTGTGGCAGCGGTTCACTGCTGTTGAGAGTTGCAAGAGAAGTAAAAGTTGCAGATTTCTATGGTCAGGAAATGAACCGAACCACATACAATCTTGCGCGAATGAATATGATTCTGCACGGTATCAGTTACAGCAATTTTGACATCAGACAGGAAGATACACTTGAGAAACCTCAGCATATTGACAAAACTTTTGATGCCATCGTAGCAAATCCGCCATTTTCTGCCAAATGGAGTGCCAATGAACTGCATCTTTTGGATGAACGGTTTTCGCAATACGGAAAATTGGCGCCGGCTTCAAAAGCTGATTATGCATTTATTCAGCACATGATTTATCATCTCGACGAAAAGGGGATAATGGCAGTCGTGATGCCTCACGGCGTTTTGTTTCGTGGCGGATCTGAATTGGTTATTCGAAAATATCTGATCAAAGAGAAGAATTATGTCGATTCGGTGATTGGCCTGCCTGCCAATATTTTTTACGGAACCAGCATTCCGACCTGTATTTTGGTGTTCAAAAAATGTCGTGAAGAAGACGAAGATGTTTTGTTTATAGATGCCAGTAAGGAATTTGAAAAACAGAAAAACCAAAATGTTCTGCTCGATGAACATATCGACAAAATCGTTGAAACCTATCAGGAAAGAAAGGAAATTGAAAAATTCAGTCATAAAGCGAGCCTTGAAGAAATTGCAGAAAACGATTACAACCTGAATATTCCGCGTTATGTAGATACCTTTGAGGAAGAGGAAGAAATTGACATTCAGGCAGTAATGCGGGAAATCAAATCGTTGGAAGCGAAACGTTTAGAATTGGATTCTGAAATAAATGTGTATTTGAAAGAATTAAATTTAATTTAATCCCATCGTCGTAGGGACGTAATGCATTGCGTCCCCACAAAATGCATCGTGTCTGTACTTTACAATGTATTGCGTTTCCACAACGAAAAAACAAAAATTAAATGTCCGATAAATTCCGAAATAAATACCGTATTCCGTCTGCACGATTGCAGGGATATGATTATGGGCAAAACGGTGCGTATTTCATTACGATATGCACCAAAAACCGTGTGCATTTTTTCGGGGAAATCGCGGACAGGGAAATGCAATTGAATGAATTGGGAAAAATTGCTGAAACGGAATGGATCAGAACGTTGGAATTACGCCCCGATATGAATTTGGAAATGGGCGAATTTGTAATTATGCCCAATCATTTTCACGCCATTATTATCATTGGGGACAATCAATATAATACGTATTGTAGAGACGCGATGCATCGCGTCTCTACGTTTGCGCCACAATCCAAAAATTTGGCATCCATTATTCGCGGATTCAAATCATCGGTAACAACAAACGCCAGAAAAATGGGTATAGATTTCGGGTGGCAATCCCGATTTCACGACCATATTATCCGCAACGATGCGGAATACCGGCGGATAGAAAATTATATCATCAACAATCCAAACAATTGGAAAGACGATAAATTTCAATTATGAAATTTATCCTTAATGCTACCGGCGAACATAATTTGATAATCAAGATGATGGATAGAGATTAAAGGAATGGATTGTTCCAAATTTGAGATTTCCTGAATTTACGGAGGAATGGGAAGAAAAGAAATTGGGGGAAATTGCAACAAACAAATCAAAAAAATATAATCCAAAAACAGATAATACAATTGTGAAATGCATAGAATTAGAGCATTTGGGAAGTGATACGGGAGAATTGCTGGGATTTATAGACGGAAGCCAATCAGGAAGCATTAAAAATGTATTCCGAAAAGGAGACGTATTGTTTGGAAAGTTAAGACCATATTTGAAAAAGTATCATCAGCCAAATTTTGATGGTGTTTGTTCATCTGAAATTTGGGTGTTAAATGGTAAAGAAATTTCAAACGATTTTTTGTATTATTTAATCCAGACAAATTCATTTATTGATTTAACAAATCAATCGAGTGGCTCTAAAATGCCAAGAGCAGATTGGAGTGTTTTAGAAAAGGGATTGTTCTTTTTTCCTTGTAAAAAAGAGCAAGAAAGAATATATGGTTTATTTCAAAAAATTGAAAAAAGAATTTTATCACAAAAGAAAATACTTTCCGAGCTTGAAAAATTGAGAATTCAGATTAAGGATAACTTGCTTTCTCAAAAAATCAGATTCAAAAATGAATCAGGAAATAATTATTATGATTGGAAAAAAGTACAATTAGAAGAAGTTTGTGAAAAACAATCTTCCAATATTTCTGCTAACAAAATAGAAGATAATTTTGGAGAATTTCCAATTTATGGAGCAACAGGATTTTTTAAAAATGTTGATTTCTACGAAGTAGAAACAGATTATATTGCAATTATAAAAGACGGTGCAGGAGTTGGAAGATTATTTTTGTGTAACGGAAAATCTTCTGTTTTAGGAACTTTGGATATCATAACTCCTAAAAATATAAACCTCTATTTTTTATACTGCTTGTTGTCCAATATTAATTTTGATAAATACTCCACAGGTAGCACAATTCCACATATTTATTTCAAAGATTATAAAAATGAATTTTGTACAATTCCTTGTATCGAAGAACAAACTAAAATCGTAAATTTTCTTTCCAAAATTTCCGACAAAATCGAAATCGAAAAGAAAATCTTGGAATTATTAGAACAACAGAAAAAGTATTTTCTTCAAAATATGTTTATATAAACAGATTGGCTAAAAAGTATTTTTTTTGTTCTTCTAACTTTTGTAAAATCTGATTTTCAATATCAATTTTTGTGTCTATCGAAGATAAGAAGTTGGCTATTTTTTGTTGTTCTGAAAAATAAGGTAAGGCGAATTTAATTCTTGCAAAATTTTCATAAAACAGATAATCTCTTACTCCTCCCTCAACATTTCTTAAAACCTCTCTATTGAATAAATTAGTTTTTAGATATTGAAACAAGAAATTATCATTTACAGAATCACTTGTTTTAAAGCAAACATATAAAGAACTAATGATAATATTTTCTAAATTTCCGCTGTAACCAATAGAGCCAACATTTATTCTTGCAGGATTATATGCAAATGTGTTTTTATCAATTATTTTGTACAGTTTAATATCGTATCCTCTATCTTCACTATCAACACCGTCAAACTGTTCGCTTTGTGGGACAAATCCTAATTTGTTATTAATAGAATAAACAGGTAATTTTTTATTATTCTTATTTCTCCTATTTATAAGAGTTGTGACTTCTCCGAGTGTTTTGTTTTCCCATTCAGGAAAATCATTTCCGTTATCACCTTTAAACCTTAATTGTTGTGAAAATATTTTTTTGGCTATTCCTTTTTTAAATACATTTAATTCCTCAATTATTTTCATCGACAATTCTATACGAGAGTCTGTCAGAGATAAAAATTTTGAAATTTTGGATTGCTCAGAAATTATTGGGCTATTAAACTTTGTCGATTTCAAGATGTTATTATACAATCGCTGAATAGTTCCACCTTCCGTATTATATTTTACAATTTGTAAAATATATAGCAAAAATTCGTTAGTAACTTTTGAATTGTCGTTATCAATCCAAACAATATTAGAATCTTGATAATATGCATCTTCTCCATTATATACAACAGTTCTCCCTATTGTTCCTGCGGCAGAAATTAGAATATCTCCCTTTTTAGGAAAAGAAAATCTTTTTCTATAATCTAAATACAATTCTTTGGGAATAAATGCGTCGGGTTCTTTTCCAAATGAACCAATTTTAAAAAAAGGAATTTCTCCGATTGGTAATGTTTCTTCATTAAAAATTCTCCTGCACATTTTTACATCTCCAATCTCTCCCAATCTCTTCTCAATCCACTTCCCCTCAAACCCAGGAAATCTCAAATTTGGAACATTAAGGTTTTTTTTTGACATAAGAGAACGAAAATATAATTAAATATTTTAAATCCCAAATCTTTCGCATTTGGGATTGTCTTTTTTTTATTGACTTTGCATAGTTTAATCCTAAAAATCAAAAAATTATGACAACAAAAAAATCATTTGCACAAATCGTAGCATTGTGGAAAACAGACAAAAAGCAGTATGTAAAAAAATCAACTTTTTCGGCTTACGTCCTGTTGATTGAAAATCACTTATTGCCTGTATTCGGTAGTTTACAGGAAATTGAAGAACAGCAGGTTCAGAAATTTGTATTTCAAAAATTGGAACAGGGATTGAGCCAAAAGAGCATCAAAGACATTTTGATTGTACTGAAGATGATTCTCAAATTCGGAGCCAAAAACAAATGGATTTCTTATGAGCCATTTGAAATTCAATATCCTACGGTTCGGGAAAGTCAGCACATTGAGGTACTTTCCAAAACACATCAAAAAAAAGTAATGAACTATATTCAGGAACATTTCACATTTCGGAATCTGGGTGTTTATATCTGCCTTTCTTCGGGAATGCGGATTGGCGAAGTTTGTGCTTTGACCTGGGAGGACATTGATACGGATAACGGTATTATTCACGTTCGCAAAACCATTCAGAGAATTTACATCATCGAAGACGGAAAGCGAAGAACCGAATTGCTTTTGGATACCCCGAAAACTAAAAATTCCATACGTGAAATCCCTATGAGCCGTGATTTATTGCGGATGTTGAAACCCATCAAAAAAATTGTCAACCCTAAATTCTTTGTGCTCACCAATGACGAAAAGCCCACTGAACCCCGAACTTACCGGAGTTTCTACAAAAACCTGATGAAGCACCTCGAAATTCCCGAAATCAAATTCCACGGATTGCGACACAGCTTTGCTACACGTTGTATTGAAAGTAAATGCGATTACAAAACTGTTAGTGTTTTACTCGGACATTCCAATATCAGCACAACATTGAATTTGTATGTTCATCCCAATATGGAACAGAAAAAGAAAGCGATTGAGCAGATGTTTAAAGCGTTGAGATAATATTTTATTTTCTACATTTGTAAAAACAGAATCCACTTTGTCAAAGTTTTTAATAAAATCCTATGTCAAGCCAGCCCGAATATATTCTCGAACAAAAATTACTCGAACAATTACAGGATTTAGGCCATAAAAAAGTAACGATAAAAAATGAAGTTGACCTTATTCAAAATCTGAAAAAACAACTCGAAATCCATAATAAAACAACTTTTTCCAACAAAGAATTTGAAAAAATCCTCAATCATCTTTCAAAAGGAAACATTTTTGAAAAAGCAGGAATACTGCGCAGCCGATTTCATTTCACCACAGATGACGGAACTTCAAAATGGATTGAGTTTATCAATCAGGAGCATTGGTGTCAAAACCGGTTTCAGGTTACTCATCAGATTTCGCAGGAGGGCGAATTCAAAAACCGTTACGATGTTACGTTACTGATCAACGGGCTGCCGTTGGTTCAGATTGAGCTGAAGCGTCGCGGTCTGGAAATGAAAGAAGCATTCAATCAAATCAATCGTTATCAGAAACATTCATTTTCTTCGGGCAACGGATTGTTCAATTTTGTCCAAATATTTGTTATCAGCAACGGCGTGAATACCAAGTATTACTCCAATAACTCAAAACAATCGTTTAAACAAACCTTTTTCTGGTCAGATTCGGAAAACAATAACATTACAAAATTAGAAGACTTTGCACAGATATTTCTGGAGCCGTGCCACATTGCAAAGATGATTACAAAATACATCGTTCTCAATCATACCTATAAAATCCTGATGGTGCTTCGTCCATATCAGTTTTATGCGGTGGAAAAAATCGTGGAAAGAGTTCGCAATACAGAAAAGAACGGTTTTATCTGGCATACTACCGGTTCGGGAAAAACTTTGACCTCTTTTAAAGCAAGCCAGATTCTGAAGGAAATACCCAAGGTTGAAAAAGTGGTTTTTGTGGTGGACAGAAAGGATTTGGATTATCAAACCCAGAAAGAATTTGATTCATTTGAAAAAGGAAGTGTTGATGCAACCGAAAACACCCGGCATCTGGTTAAACAGCTTTCGGATCAGACAAAACTGATTGTCACTACTTTGCAAAAACTCAACACTGCGATTACAAAAGAGAGACATGATCGTAAAATAGAACATTTGAAGGACAAAAAAGTGATTTTCATTTTTGACGAATGCCACAGAAGTCAGTTTGGCGAAACCCATCAGAACATCAAAAAATATTTTCGGAAAGCGCAAATGATCGGTTTTACCGGTACACCGATTTCAGAGATCAATTCAGTTGGAAAGCTTGAAGGTCAGCCGGCAACCACTAATCGACTGTTTGGTGATTGTCTTCATAAGTACGTGATTACAGATGCAATCCGCGATGAAAATGTGTTGAAATTTTCAGTTGAATATGTTGGCAGATACAAAGAAAAAAAAGGGAGCAATACATATATTGACACCGAAGTTGAAGCAATTGATACACAGGAGCTTCTGGAAAGTGAAGATCGATTAAACAAAATTACGGATTACATTATTTCCGAATACAGTCGAAAAACCAACGGCAAGGTTTTCAATGCCATGTTTTGTGTAAGCAGTATCAATATATTGAAACATTATTACGATATGTTTCAACAAAAAAAGAAAGAAGGAAAGCATCAGCTGAAAGTTGCAACCATATTCAGTTACACGACAAACGAGGAGGATAAAAATGCTGACGGCATATATGAAGAGGAAGAATTTTTGAGTATGGCCGCAGAAACAAGAGATTATATCTCAATCCACAGTCGGAATGTTCTGGAGCAATATATTGGCAACTACAACGAAATGTTCGGAACAAATTTTACCACCAAAGACAGTCAGAGTTTTTACAATTATTACAACGACATAGCAAAACGTGTTCGAAACCGCGAACTCGATTTAATTATCGTTGTCAATATGTTCCTTACCGGTTTTGACAGCCCCCGGCTAAACACACTTTTTGTGGATAAAAATTTGAAATATCACGGATTGATTCAGGCATTTTCCCGAACCAACAGGATTCTGAATGAAAAGAAATCTCAGGGAAATATCGTTTGTTTCCGCAACTTGAAACAAGCGACAGATGATGCTGTAACCCTGTTTTCAAACAAAGATTCTGTAAAAGAAATTATCATCCAACCGATTGAAGATTACATTGAACTGTTCAACCATGCGTTACAAAAACTGAAATTGGTTGCGCCTGAAATTGAAAGTGTAGATACTTTTCAAACGGAACAGCAAAAATTTGAATTCATTACCGCTTTTCGTGATCTGATGCGATTGCTTAATATTCTGAAATCCTTTGCCGATTTTGATTTTGATCAATTGGAAATGACAGAATATGAATTTGACGGATATAAGAGCAAATATCTTGATCTGTGGGGTGATTCAAAAGAATCAAAGAATGAGAGTATTTTAAACGATGTTGATTTTGAACTCGAGCTCATTTATCGAGACGAAATCAACGTGGGATATATCCTTTCGCTTCTGGCAAATCTGAAAGACTCCAAGCTGAAAGGAGATAAACTTGAGCAAAAGAAAAAGGAAATTCGGGATATACTTGCCGGCGACGCAAAACTAAGAAGCAAAAAAGAACTTATTGAAAAATTCATAGAAGAGAATCTTCCAAATATTTCTGATGGAGATGCAGTCAGTGTGGCTTTTGAAGAATTCTGGAATCAGGAAAAAATATCCGCTTTCGAGAAAATCGCAAAAGAGGAATCATTAAACAAAGAGAAATTTCAAAACAGCATCAACGATTTTCTGTTTACATCCAAAACTCCAAAAATCAGCGAAGCAATAAAACTGTTGGAAGTAAAGCCCAAAATTACCGAGCGTAATAATACCGCAAAACGGATCATTGATAGAATTCAGGAATTTGTCAATGTGTTTATTGACGGAGTGGAAGGTTAGAAGTCAGCACAAGCAGATAAAATTGTTTTTGAAATATAAATTTAAAGTTCACGAATACAGCTATACCCTATCGGGCATGTTTTATCATCAAATAGTCTATTTTATACCCGATGAGGTATAATATTAAATAATTTCTTATATTTGTACCCCAAAGGGTATAATAATGAATCTTTCTATTTCGGATTTTATCAAAAAAAAGAGAAAACAACTCAATCTGACTCAACCCGAACTGGCAGAACGTGCAGGTGTCGGATTGCGATTTGTACGTGAACTGGAACAGGGAAAACAAACCGTTCGATTGGATAAAGTGAATCAGGTTTTGGCTTTGTTTGGCAGCGAGATTGGTGTCATTAAAAAAATTGAGGAATGAGACAGGCACAGGTTTTATACAAAAATAATTTTGCAGGAATCATTACTGAAAATGATGAGGGTTATACTTTTCTATATGATGAAAACTATTTGAAATCTGAAAACTCAAAACCGGTCAGCCTTACTCTTCCAAAACAAAATCAACCATTTGAAAGCAGAATTTTATTTCCGTTTTTTGATGGATTAATTCCTGAAGGGTGGCTGTTGAACATCGCAGTAAACAATTGGAAAATCAATCTGAATGACCGATTTGGCTTGCTGCTCGCACTTTGCAAAGACTGTATCGGCTGTGTCTCAATTATATCCAAGGAAAATTAAAAATGAAAAGTAAATGTCTTTACTGTTATCAGCCATTAAATGAAAATGAAATCGATTTTCATCAGTCCTGTTCAAAAAAAATGTTTGGAACGGCTCAACCGCCGACCTTGGATTTTGACATCAAACAGCTTGAAGAACTCGCCGGGCAAATCGTTGTCAAAAGTATTGCTGTTACAGGTGTTCAACCAAAATTATCATTGGATCTGGAAAAACAAAAAGGCAGTTTTTCAAGGTTGACTATTGTAGGTTTGAACAGCAATTATATTTTGAAACCACAGTCAAAGATTTATAACGAATTACCTGAAAATGAAGATTTGACAATGCATCTGGCAGAATTGGTGAAGATTAAAACTGCAAAACATACTTTGATCCGGATTGATTCGGGAGAATTGGCTTATTTGACCAAACGATTTGACCGTGACAATGGAGAAAAAATTGCAGTCGAGGATTTTTGTCAATTATCAGAAAATCTTACTGAACATAAATACAGAGGTTCAATTGAAAAAATCGGAAAATTAACAGAGAAATATACTTCCAACACAGGCTTTGAGCTTCAGCGTTTGTTTGAACTCGTTCTTTTCAGCTATCTGACCGGCAATTCGGATATGCATCTGAAAAATTTTTCATTGATTGCAAACACCCTTGGTGAATATGAATTTTCACCTGCTTATGATTTGCTAAGCACCGCCTTGGTAATTCCTGATGATTCCGAAGAAACTGCATTGACCATCAACGGAAAAAGAAGAAAATTGAAACTGAATGATTTCAATCATCTTGCTGAATCACTTAAAATAAATGAAAAGTCACTCAATGCGATCTACAGAAGGTTTGACAAAGTTCAGATCAAATGGATACAATTTGTTCAGCAAAGTTTTCTGTCAAAAGAGATGAAGGTAAATTACACCGATTTCATCAATTCAAAATATAAAAATTTATTTTCTTAAATTGAAGTTTCAAATTGATTCTGAATCATTTAAAAAATTTATTTTTGGTTTTATCTGAATTAAAATAATTTTCGTTTTATTCAGCGTCATAATCTGTCGTCTTCATCATCTACCTTTGTTCCGAATCTTAAAAACAACAAAGATGATTTACACAGAAGAAGACTACAGAACTTTTATTTTCAGAACGGTCAAAATCCTTCAAAATCTGGATGTAAAACTGGGAACCATCGCTGTCAATCTGCTGATGCTCGGTGAATTGAAAGAGGTTAGTCAGGCGTTTGAACCGGGCGATACCTTTGAATTCAGGGATGAACATTTTGAAGGCTCAAATGATGACAATCTCAAAATCGTGAATGCGTTGAGATTAAAAGTCTGCAAAGCAATTGAAGAATTGCCCGAACTGAATTTTATTTCTGAATTTGATCTTGAAAACTGGGAAGATGAAGATGAAACCTGGGAAGATCAGTTTTTGGATGATTGATTTCCTAATTTGCTTATGAATTGATAATTTTAATCTATTACATTCATACATTTTGATAATTATATCTTATTAGCTTTGAATCGAACATTTAAAATTATAAGATCATGGCGAATCAAAAGAAAAAACTGACTTCTGTATCGGGACGGCCGATTGCAGAGAATCAAAACGTGAAAACTGCCGGAAAAAGAGGTCCGATGCTGATGGAAGATTTCTGGTTCATTGAAAAACTGGCTCATTTTGACAGAGAAGTAATTCCGGAGCGAAGAATGCACGCAAAAGGTTCGGGCGCTTTTGGAAAATTCACGGTTACTCACGACATCACCCAATATACAAAAGCAAAAATATTTTCTGAAATCGGAAAGGAAACCGAGCTCTTTGTCCGTTTTTCAACCGTTGCGGGTGAAAGAGGTGCAGCAGATGCAGAAAGAGATATCCGAGGTTTTGCCATTAAATTTTATACCGAAGAAGGAAACTGGGATTTGGCCGGGAACAATACACCGGTGTTCTTTCTGAGAGATCCGTATCGTTTTCCGGATTTGAACAAAGCGGTCAAAAGAGACCCAAAGACCAATCTGAGAAATGCAAATCACAACTGGGATTTTTGGACACTGCTGCCCGAGGCGCTTCATCAGGTGACCATCACGATGAGCGAAAGAGGAATTCCGAAATCCTACCGTCACATGAACGGTTACGGAAGCCATACCTACAGCATGATCAACGCTGAAAACAAAAGAACCTGGGTAAAATTTCATTTCAAAACCGAACAGGGAATCCAGAATCTGAGCAATGAGGAAGCAAAAGAAATCATCGGGCGCGACCGTGAAAGTCATCAGAGAGATTTGTTTGATTCAATCGAAAAAGGAGATTTCCCAAGATGGAAACTGAAAATCCAGGTGATGACCGAAGAACAGGCCAAAAACATGCCTTTCAATCCTTTCGATCTGACCAAAGTATGGCCGCACGGAGATTTTCCGCTGATCGATGTCGGTGTGATGGAACTGAATAAAAATCCGGAAAATTATTTTGCAGATGTTGAACAGTCTGCATTCAATCCGGCAAATGCAGTTCCGGGCATCGGTTTTTCGCCCGACAAAATGCTTCAGGCAAGATTGTTTTCATACGGAGATGCACAGCGTTACAGACTGGGTGTGAACCATTATCAGATTCCGGTGAACAAACCGAAATATCCGTTCCACAACCCGCACCGGGACGGACAGATGAGGGTGGACGGAAACGAAGGCAGCACGCTTCATTATTTCCCAAACAGCTACGGTCAGTGGGAAGAACAAAAAGAATTTACAGAACCTTCTCTTGAACTTTCAGGCGATGCAGATCACTGGGATTTCAGAGAAGATGACAGCGATTATTACACTCAGCCCGGCAATTTGTTCAGGATTATGAATGACGAACAAAAACAGCTGCTGTTCAGCAATACGGCTGCTGAAGTGGGCGGTGCCGAGAGATTTATTCAGGAAAGACACATCAAAAACTGTTACAAAGCAGATCCGGACTACGGAAAAGGTGTGGCTGATGCGCTCGGAATCGACATCAATTCAATTGACTTGAGTTAAGAGTTTAAATATGTATTTTTCAAACCGGTTCCGAAAGGACCGGTTTTTTTTATGTTCAAAACGGCAAATCCTTAATGCCTTCGGTTGCAGTTTTTTGAATCACACTCAGATTTGGGAATTTAGGAATCACTATCATCCGGTCGGGATCGATCAGAAAAATCGGTTTGTCAAAACTCTGATAATGGATCAATGAGGCAGCCGGATAGACCATCAGCGAAGTCCCGATGACCAGCATGATGTCGCAATCTTCAACCACTTTGACTGCTTTGTCCAACATTGGTACCATTTCGCCAAACCAGACGATGTGCGGCCTGAGCTGTGCACCGTCTTCTGCCCTGTCCCCCAGACTGATATCACCGTGACAGTCATAAATCAGCGAATCATCATTTTCAGATCTCGATTTGAGCAGTTCGCCGTGAAGATGGATCACATTTGAAGAGCCTGCTCTTTCATGCAAATCGTCAACATTTTGGGTTATGACGCTTACTTCATAATTTTTTTCAAGTTCTTTCAGATAAGTATGAGCAGAATTCGGTTGAACTTCAGACAGTTTTCTTCTTCTCTGGTTGTAAAAATCAAGCACCAGCTCGGGATCTTCAATCCAGCCTTCGGGTGAAGCGACTTTTTGAATGTCATAATTTTCCCACAATCCACCCGAATCTCTGAAAGTCGAAATTCCGCTCTCGGCACTGATTCCTGCTCCTGTTAAAACCGCAATCTTCTTCATTTAATCCAATTTATCTGCTACAGAAATACAAATAAATTTCGAATTGAAAAAATATAACCGACAGCTGTATTATTTTTGCAGCGATGATTAATTTGCCCGAAAAATTTTTGGAACGAATGAAAAATCGGCTGGGTGCTGATTATGATGATTTTGTATCTGCCTATCAGCACGATGCCGTTCAAAGCATTCGGCTCAATCCAAAAAAAGAGCTTTCGGAATCGGTTGTATCAAATTCCGTAAAATGGTACAATCAGGGAAAATTTCTGACCGAAAAACGACAGTTTATCACCGATCCGCTCTGGCATTCGGGTGTGTATTATGTGCAGGAATCGTCATCGATGATCCTCGCAGATATTTTCAGACAGCTGTACGGAGACGATTCACCCAAACAGGCACTTGATCTGTGTGCGGCACCGGGCGGAAAATCCACGCTGCTCCAAGCTTTGCTGGCAGATGATTCTGTTTTGATTGCAAATGAAGTCATCAGACCAAGGGCACAAATTTTAAAAGAAAATCACACCCGGCTCGGTTTGTCGGAGAATCTGATTATCACCCAAAACGATCCGAGAGATTTCAGCGGTTTGGAAGAATTTTTTGATTACATCCAAATCGATGCGCCCTGCAGCGGCGAAGGAATGTTCAGAAAAGACAAATCAGCTGTTAATGAATGGTCAGAAGCCAATTGTCAGCTTTGCGCCGAAAGACAAAAACGGATCATTGCTGATATTTTTCCGGCGCTTTCAAAAGACGGTTATCTGGTTTACAGCACCTGCACTTTTAATCCGGAAGAAAATGAAAAACTGATCGATTGGGCATACAATCAGTTTAATTTCAAATCAATACAATTGAATTTCAATCCGGAATGGAATATTTCTGAAGTTGAATACAATGGTGTTTTTGGCTATTATTTCTATCCGCACAAAGTGAAAGGCGAAGGTCTTTTTGTTTCGGTTTTGAAAAAGGAATCGGGTTATGGTCTGTTTCGACCGACGGCGGTGAAAAGACAAAAACCGGTTTTGATTCCGGAGTTGATTGAATCAGAAAATATTTTTAACGAAAACGGAATTCTGAAATTTGAAACCGAAATACTTTCTGCGATGAAACATTCGGTTTCAAAAAAGCTGAATTTGGTTTATTCGGGTATTGAATTGGGAGAATTGAAAGGAAAAGATTTTATTCCGGCTCAGGCTTTGGCAAATTTTCACAAAGAACTTCATCATTTTGAGAAAGTTGAAGTGGATGAAAAAACCGCGCTTGAGTTTCTGAGAGGAAATGATCCGAATTTGGATTTGGAGAAAAAAGGAATCCGACTTTTGACGTACAAGGGTTTTGGTTTGGGCTGGATCAAATTTCTCGGAAACCGTTCAAACAATTATTATCCGAAACCCTGGCGGATCAGAAATTTCTAAAACAGAAAATTTTCCAAAAAAGCTTCTTCGTTTTATTCGGCATAACTTGTTAACTTTGTGCAAAACAATAGAAAAATGGAACGATTGACTGGAACCGGGGTCGCATTGGTCACTCCTTTTAACGAAAATGGAAGTATTGATTTTCAATCACTTGAGAAGCTGGTTGAATCGGTTATCAAAGGTGGAATCGACTATCTGGTCTGCCTGGGAACCACCGGTGAAACGCCCACACTTTCAAAGCAGGAAAGAAAAGATGTGGTGGCGGCCATCGCTTCTGCAAATTCCGGCCGGCTGCCGATGGCACTCGGTATTGGCGGCAACAATACGGCTGCATTAAAGGAAGAATTCAATCAAACCGATCTGTCTCAGTTTACAGCCGTTCTTTCGTCTTCGCCCAATTACAACAAACCGAATCAGGAAGGTATCTATCAGCATTACAAAGCTTTGGCTGAAAATACGGATGCTGACATCATTCTGTACAATGTTCCGGGCAGAACCGGTTCAAATATCGCTCCCGAAACCACTCTCAGACTGGCAAATGATTTTAAAAATATCATTGCCATCAAAGAAGCTTCACCCAATTTTGTTCAAAGCACAGAAGTTTTGAAATCAAAACCGGCAGATTTTAAAGTAATTTCGGGTGATGACGAATTTGGTCTGCCAATGACACTTGCGGGCGGCAACGGTACGATTTCGGTCATCGCACAGGGATTGCCCGAGTTGTATTCTCAGATGATTCGTTGTGGTTTGGAAAGAAAAGTTGACGAAGCTTATCAACTTCATTACAAATTGATGGATATCACCCGTTCGATCTATGTGGAAGGAAATCCGACCGGCATCAAATGTCTGCTCGCTCACAAGGGAATCTGCAAGCCGTTTACACGTCTTCCGCTGGTTCCGGCAAGCAGTAATTTGTCACAAAAAATCAGGTCATTGCTTGATGTTGTGGAATTATAATTTGTTATCTGATTAATTATCAGTGATTTAAACTTAATTTGAATCATTTTTTTTTGGTAAAATCTTAACAGTTTGAATCGCACAATTGATTTAAGTTTGTGCCGAATTTTTCTTAAATTTGCAAAATGTTTAAAAAAGCAACCCTATTATTGTTTTCAGTGGTGATTTTGACCGCCTGTAACCGAAGGATGGAAAAAGCGCTGAAAAGCTCGGACAAAGATTATATACTGCAGGTCGCAAATGAATTTTATGACGAAGGAAAATGGATGAATGCAATAGAATTGTATTCAAAGATTTCATCTTCATTTTCGGGTTCGGAGGAAGCAGCGGATATCGCATACAAAATGGCTGATGCAAATTACAATGACAAGAGTTACCGACTGGCAGGTCATCAGTTCAAGACTTTTTATATTACCAATCCGGCCGATCCGAGAGCTGAAGAAGCCGCCTTCAGATCTGCCTATTCGTTTTATCTGGATTCGCCGGTTTATAACCGCGATCAGAAAAGCACTTACAATGCGATTGACGAGCTTCAGATTTTTATCAACAACTATCCGAACTCTGCAAAAGTTGACGAAGCCAACGGATACATTGACGAATTGAGACAGAAACTTGAGAAAAAGGCTTTTGAAATCGCAAAGATTTATTACAAAACCATGAAATACAAAGCGGCAGGAATCGCTTTTGACAATATGCTGGATGACTATCCGGACACCAAACTGAGAGAAGAAGCAATGATGTATTCACTGCGTTCAAAATATGAACTGGCAGTGAATTACAGTCGTTTTGAAGACAAGGAACTGAGACTTCAGAATGCGATGACCCAGTACAAACTTTTCACAAAAGCATATCCGGAATCTCAATTCACTGATGAAGCCGGAAAGATTCAGAAAAAGCTTCAGGATGATTTTGACAAATACAAAGAAACCGAAGCAAAAATTGAAAGCAGCAAAAAAACTGCACAGTCAAACGGATAATCAAAAAATAATTGTTGAACCAAATTACAACTCAAATATGAACTTCAAAGAAACAGACGCACAGGTTACCACAAGAACTTATGACAGAGATGTCATCGAAGAAAAAACAGGAAATCTGTATGAATCGATTGTGATTATGGCCAAAAGAGCCGAGCAGATCAATCAGGAAATGAAGACAGAACTGCTTCAGAAACTGGATGAATTTGCTTCACACACCGATTCGCTTGAAGAAATTTTTGAAAACAGAGAACAGATCGAAGTTTCAAAATTCTATGAAAGCCTTCCGAAGGCCACTTCAATTGCTATCAAAGAGTGGATGGACGGAAATATCTATTACAGAATTCCCGAGGAAGAAAAATAAAAACAAATGTCCATACTGAACCGGAAAAAAGTCGTACTGGCCATATCGGCCGGCATTGCCGCATACAAGGCTGCTTTTCTGGTTCGTCTGTTAATTAAAAAAGGCGCCGAAGTCAGAGTGATCCTCACACCCGAGGCACTCGATTTTGTGACGCCTCTTACTTTATCGACGCTTTCCAAAAATCCGGTCGAATGGCAGTTCAATGATGCGGAAGGCAACTGGAACAACCATGTTGAACTCGGTCTGTGGGCTGATCTGATGATCGTTGCTCCCGCCACCGCCAATACAATTTCAAAAATGGCGGACGGTGCCTCGGGCAATCTGCTGCTGGCTGCTTATCTGTCTGCAAAATGTCCGGTTTATGCCGCTCCGGCGATGGATCTGGATATGTACCGTCATCCTTCGACCAAGGGAAATCTGAAAAAACTGGAAAGTTTCGGCAATCTGATCATTCCCGCCGAAAGCGGTGAGCTCGCCAGCGGGCTGAGCGGTGAAGGCAGAATGGCGGAACCCGAAAACATCATTTCGTTTTTGGAAAACGATTTGGAATCAAAAGCACCGCTGTTCGGAAAAAAAGTTTTGATTTCAGCCGGACCGACTTATGAACTGATCGATCCGGTCAGATTTGTCGGGAATTTCTCATCCGGAAAAATGGGAATTGAAATCGCAAAAGCTGCTGCTGACATGGGTGCAAATGTCACGCTGGTCTGCGGTCCTTCTACGATTTCGACTCAGGGTTACGACATCAACCGTACCGATGTGATTTCAGCAAATGAAATGCAGGCTGCGATGGAATTCAACTATCCGGATTCGGATATCGTGATCATGTCGGCGGCTGTGGCAGATTACAGACCCGAAACCGTTGCAGACAAAAAAATCAAAAAAGAAAAAGAGGACGAAATGGTATTGAAGCTGGTAAAAAATCCGGATATACTGTTTGGTCTCGGACAGAAAAAGAAAAATCAGATTCTGGTCGGTTTTGCGCTTGAAACAAATGATGAGATTGAAAATGCAAAATCAAAATTGGAACGAAAAAATCTGGATATGATCGTACTGAATTCGATGCAGGACAAAGAAGCCGGATTTAGAAAAGACACCAACAAAGTCAGCTTTATCACCAAAGACAAAGAGGTCATCGGTCATGAAGCCAAAAATAAAAGCGAAGTTGCAAAAGATATTCTTAACTTTATCCTTGAAAAATTTGATGTATGATGAACAAACTGAAAACGATGATATTTTGTCTGCTGATTTCGGCTACGGCAGGCGCACAGGAATTTATGGCCAATGTAACGGTTGATTTTTCGCAGGTTCAGACTTCAAACAACCAGGTCTTTCAGACACTGCAAAGATCGCTGAGCGACTTTATCAACACCACAAAATGGACAGAAAACAGTTACAAGCCTTATGAAAAAATTGAGGCTACCTTTCTGATTATCGTTACTTCAAAAAACGGAAACGATTATCAGTCAAAACTCCAAATTCAGTCGAGAAGACCGGTTTTCAATTCATCTTACTACACGCCTGTTTTGAACTTTGTTGACAGTAAATTTGATTTCAGTTACAACGAAAATGAGGAACTGATCTTCAATCTGAGAAAATTCAGCAATAAAAATCTGACCGATGTGATTGCATTTTATGTGTATTATGCACTCGGTATGGATGCGGACACTTTCAAACTTGAAGGCGGTACCAGTTATTTCAAAACCGCACAGCAGATCGCGATCAATGCGAGCAGTTCGAGATACGGCGGCTGGAACGAAATCGACGGAAACAAAGCAAGATCGTCTCTGATTAACAATGTGCTGAAAGCGGACAACAAAACGCTGAGAACTGTTTATTACCAGTACCACCGAATGGGTCTGGACACGATGGCGGACAATGAATCAAGAGCAAAAAATTCGATCGGCAATGCGCTTGAAACCCTGAGTTTTTATCAAAAAGGAAATTACGGACTGTTTTATCCGCTCGATATATTTTTTATGGCAAAAAAGGATGAAATCAGCAAGATTTTCAGCGGTGGAATGATGTCATCGGTCAATATCACTGCGGTAAAAGAAACGCTGACTGCACTTTCACCCACCAACAGTTCGACCTGGAGCAATCTGAAGAAGTAACTCTTTCAGAAAGCTGATTTCACAAAAACCGCTCCACTTCAGAAAGTTCATTAATGATGTATTGCGTTCATTTTAAATATACTTATATTTGAAATATGAAAACTCGTATATTTTCTTTGATACTTTTTATTGCCTCTTTTGCAGTGTCAGCTCAAGAATACTGCGAAGTAAGCTATACAAATGATATAGAACCTATTACCAGGATTGTATTTGCTGGCATAGACAATACCACCAGCCCTGAAATAAACGGTACGCCGGGGTATGAATATTTTGAAGATGAATTAGGATTATTTGATCCTGTAGCCGGTGGGACGATCATCATTGAGGGAAACACCAACGGAAACTATACGAATACATTTACGGTTTTTATTGACTGGAACGAGAACGGGGATTTCACTGATCCGGGTGAAATGTACTTTGCCGGTTTGCTCATAAATTCTACCGGAAATGACGGGCAACAAACCATTACCGAAATAATAGCACCTAATGGTACTGACATAGCTGAGACGAGAATACGGATCATAAAACATCGTACTTCTTCCGAAACTCCGATTTGGCCGACTGACCCTTGTGGGATTTATGAATTTGGTCAAACCGAAGATTATCCCTTACTCGTAAATCCTGTAGATCCACCACCTCCCTACTGCGAAGTAAGCTATACAAATGATATAGAACCCATTACCCTTGTATCTTTTGCCGGGATAAACAATACCACCAGCCCTGAAATCAACGGGACACCGGGACACGAGTATTTTCTTGATTTGACAGGGGAATTCGTGGTTGAAAACGAAACGCACTCCCTAATCTTGCAAGGAAATACCAATGGCAACCACACCAATACTTTCACGATCTTTATTGACTGGAACGAAAACGGGGATTTTACCGATCCCGGGGAAATGTATTTTGCCGGTTCTGTTTCCAATTCCACCGGCACTGACGGACAGCAGGCGGTAACTGAAATTACAATTCCATTTGAAGTTGCGGGAATCAAAAGATTAAGAGTTATAAAGCACCGTACATCCACAGAAACGCCTGAATGGCCTGAAGACCCCTGCGGGGTTTATGAATACGGGCAGGCCGAAGATTATATTTTAGAAGTACTACCCTTTGACCCACCACCTCCTTACTGCGAAGTAAGCTATACAAATGATATAGAACCTATTACCTTTGTTTCGTTTGCAGGAATAAACAATACCACCAGCCCGGTAATAAACGGAACGCCGGGACACGAGTATTTCGATGAAGATAATACACTGTTTGGGAATTTGGATGAAGAAGCAACTTATACCATTAATTTACAGGGAAACACCAATGGCAACCATACCAATACCTTTACTGTTTTTATTGATTGGAACGAAAACGGAGATTTCACTAATCCCGGTGAAATGTATTTTGCAGGTTCTGTTACCAATTCCACCGGAACCGATGAACAATATGCCGGCACAGATATTACTGCGCCTTATGCTTCCACAGGAACAAAAAGAATGCGCATCATCAAACACCGCACATCAACTGAAACCCCTGAATGGCCGGAGGATCCCTGCGGCGTTTATGAATACGGGCAGGCGGAAGATTATACTTTAATCGTGACGCATCCGGATTTCTTTTGCGAATCTGAATATTTGGGTGATTTGACCGGCGGTCTTGGAAATCTTCAGACCATTCGTTACGCAGCCGACTACAGCATTGGTATAGAGCCGGAGCCTGTGTATATCAAAGAACTGGTTCTCAAAGTGTTCAATGAGATATCAACGGCTGATATTTATATTTACAAAGACGATGAAGGAAAACCCGGCGAACTGCTTGGCTCGCGTACACAGGTGACACCTGCATTTCAGGAATGGGTCGGAAATGAGTTGGGCTTTGATGTTTATTTAATCAGTTTAATGTTTGAACCGATTGGTTCAGGCAATACGGGAGAAATACACTGGGTGGCTCTGGAAACCGCTGCAGCAAGCGGAAACCTGCCAAATTTCTGGGAAACCGCTGTTGAAACAACAAACTCAGTTGCCTACTTTTCAACGGATGGCGGCAACAGTTGGACAGCAGATACGGAAAGCCGGGATGCCGCATTCTGGATTTATGGAATTTGCGGAGAAATGGATACAAATGATTTTTCCGGCGGATATGATTTCAATTATTATCCCAATCCGGTAAATGATGTGCTGAAAATACATTCTTCTGAAAAAATAAAACAATTAACCGTTTTTGATGCTTCGGGTGTGGAAAAACTGAATTTTTTCCCGCCTGCAAATGCTGAGGTCAATCTCTCTCTGCTGCCGCCAAATCTTTATTTCATCAGAGTATTGCTTGAAAATGGAGCAATCGAAACATTTAAAATCATCAAAAAATAAAAATTAATTTGACTCAGTCTGTCGGATTGAATGATGGGAAATTCGAATGAAATAACGAATTTTGTCAGAAATCATTTTTCAAAATGCTTCAGCGGCTCAGTGTTTCAAATTTTGCAATCATCAATGAACTCAATCTTTCGTTCGGAAGAGGACTGACCATCATCACAGGTGAGACAGGCGCCGGGAAATCAATACTGCTGGGCGCTTTGAGGCTGATACTCGGCGAAAGGGCAGATCTGAAACAGCTCAACGATCCGGACAAAAAATGTGTGGTCGAAGCGGTTTTTGATATTTCAAATCTGAATCTCCATTCGTTTTTTGAAACCAACGAACTCGATTTTGAAAATGAAACCATCGTCAGACGCGAACTTTTGCCGGGCGGAAAATCAAGAGCATTTGTAAATGACACACCGGTCAATCTGAATCTGCTGCAGTCATTGTCAGAAAAACTGATCGACATCCATTCACAGTTCAATACCCAAAATCTGTTCAATCAGGATTATCAGCTTCAGATTTTGGATGCCTATGCAGGACAGCTCAGTGAAATCAAAACTTACCGAAAACTGCTTAATCAAAGAAATCAAAAAAGAGCTGAATTGGCGAATCTGACCGAAAGACTGCACGAGCTCAATAAGGAAGCAGATTACAGACAATTCCTTTTTGAAGAATTGGATACAGCCGATCTGAAAGATGACGAAGCCGAAATTCTTGAAAAAGAACTGAATGAACTCAAAAATGTGGAAGAAATCAGCCGGATACTGGACGAAGCCGAAAACAAACTGAATGACGGTGATTTCGGAATCCTTCCAACATTGAGGAATATTTCTGTCCAACTACAGAAAATCAGCGGTTTGGGAAAAGATTTTGAAGAATTTTACAACCGGATCGAATCATCGAGAATTGAATTATCGGATCTGAATTCTGAAATTTCAATCAAACTTCAAAAGCTCGAAGCAAATCCCGAAAAACTGGAAGAAACCGCTTCAAGACTCGATCTGATCAACGGTCTGCTCAACAAACACAGGGTGCAGTCGATCGCCGAACTGAATGAAATCAAAAAGCAATTGGAAACCGAAAATCTGAATTCTGCACAGATTGAAAATGAAATTGAAGAACTGAAAAAAGAAATTTCAAAACTGGAAGAAGAACTCAATCAGTCGGCAGTCAAAATTTCAAAAAACAGAAAAAATGTGATTCCGTCGGTTGAAAAAGAACTGATTGAATCGGTCGCAAAACTCGGAATGGAAAATTCTGCCATTGAACTGAAATTGAATTTAAAATCGGATTTCGGTTCGAACGGAAAAGACGAAATCGAATTTCTGTTCAGTGCAAACAAAGGCAGTCAGTTGAAGGAAATTGAAAAATCGGTTTCGGGCGGTGAAATATCAAGGCTGATGCTGGCGGTCAAAAAACTGCTTGCCGGAAAACTCGAACTTCCGACTTTGATTTTGGATGAAATCGACACCGGTGTTTCGGGCAGAGTGGCTGACGAAGTCGGAAATATGATGAAGGAGATGTCAAAAAATCTGCAGCTGATTACCATCACCCATCTTCCGCAGGTGGCCGCAAAGGCGGATGCACATTTCAAAGTCGAAAAACAGACCGATGCCGAAAAAACGATTACAAGCGTCAATCAGCTTGACAAAAAACAGCGGATACTTGAAATTGCGGCGCTGATCAGCGGTTCGGATATTACCGATTCGGCAATCGAACAGGCTGAACTGCTGATTTCAAACTGAAAACGGTTTGATATTTTTAATTAAACCGATTAATTTAGCAACTTTGCAAGTCGAAACTCAAGGATGAACCAACTCAAAAATTTTATCAAAAAATATTTCAGCAATTTTGCATTTTTTTACCGTTATCTCGGCAATCGGATTTTCCTGGCTTTTCTGCTGAGTATCTCGGTCAGCTTTTTGGACGGTCTCGGACTTTCAATGTTTTTTCCGTTGCTTCAGGTGGTTGGCGGTGACGCAGATTCACTTGGAATGGAAGATTCGGGCAATCTCAAATATCTGATCGATGGAATTCAGAGTTTGGGCATACCGCTAACATTGGGTTCTGTGCTGATTCTGATGATCGTATTTTTTGTTTTCAAAGGAATTGCATTTTATTTGAGTTATGTTTATCGAATCATTTTGCAGCAGTCATTTATCAGAAAACTCAGAATCGATCTGCTGAAAGGACTTGGCAGGCTGAGTTTCAAAAAATTTATACTGACCGATGCAGGACGGATTCAGAATACACTGAGCGGTGAGGTCAATAGTCTGGCGACTGCTTTCAATGCCTATTTTGGTGCTTTTGAACAGATTGTTATGCTGTTGGTTTATATTGGTTTTGCATTTTTTCTTGATGCCAAATTTGCGGTTCTGGTTTGTGTTGGCGGAATTCTGGTCAATCTGCTTTATCGGATCATTTACAAAAAGACAACAGTCGCATCTTATAAACTGACTCAATTCAGCAATGTATTTCAGGGTCAGATCATTCAATATGTCAATCATTTCAAATATCTGAAAGCAACCGGAAAGGAACCCGATTATGCGGACAGACTTGAAAAAACGATTTATAAAATTGAAGATTCGAGAAAAAGAATGGGCATTTTGAGCAGCATCAGTGGTGCTGTGAGAGAACCGCTTATGGTCGGAATCATCGTTTTGATCATCTTTATACAGATTCAGTTTCTGAAAGGAAATCTGGCTACCATGCTGATCAGTCTGCTGTTTTTTTATCGCGGACTCGGTTCACTGGTTGTTTTTCAGCAAAGCTGGAATACTTTTTTGCAGGTATCGGGTTCTTTGGCGAATGTCAAAGAATTTCAGGAAATTTTAAATTCAAATCGTGAATCCGGCGGCTCTGTTCAATTCAAAAAATTCAATCAAAAAATAAAAATAGACAAGGTTGATTTTAATTATGAAGAAGTCAAAATTCTTAATAACATCAATCTTGAAATCAATAAAAATGAAAGTATTGCATTTGTGGGTGAAAGCGGAAGCGGAAAAACCACCATTATCAATCTGATTGCGGGATTGTTGCCGGTCAGCAGCGGAAAACTGACAGTTGACGGGATGGGATTGGAAGAATTGAACAAAAATAATTACCAGAACAGAATCGGATATGTGAGTCAGGATGCAGTTATTTTTAATGATACGATTTTTAACAATGTCACCTTTTGGGCCGAAAAGACAGAAGAAAATCTTGAGAAATTTGAAAGAGCGGTTAAACAGTCGGCTTTAAAGAATTTTATTGAAGAATTGGCAGACAGAGAAGAAACGATTTTGGGTAACAACGGCATCAATCTGAGCGGCGGTCAAAAACAGCGGGTATCGATTGCCAGAGAACTGTTCAAAGACATCGACTTGCTGATTCTGGACGAAGCGACTTCTGCCTTAGATTCGGAAACCGAAAAAGTTATTCAGCAGAGCATCGAAGAATTACAGGGAAAATATACACTGCTGATTGTTGCACACAGACTGTCAACCGTCCGAAATGTAGATCGGGTCGTACTGATGGATGCCGGAAAAATTATTGACATTGCAGGTTTTGAAGAATTGATGCAGCGAAATGAAAAGTTCAAAAGGATGGTGGAGTTGCAGGAGTTATAGAATCTATTTAAATTTTGCCGAATTTTGCCGAAAATAATATTTGAGCTGTATAAATTCAACTTTTCAATAAAATTTAAAAGGTCTTAAAATCAACCAAAATAACCGAAAATATCCACTTTAATAGATTCTGATGACAGGTTTGAATCAGGTATTTCCGAATTAATTGTAATTTTGGCTAAATTTCAGCCGATGACCGGAATCATAAAAAAAAACCTGAGAAAGTTCGAGATATGGATAGACCAAAAAAGAAAAACGCCCAAAGTCTATCCGTTCATTATGCACGACGACGAAAGAGCACTGTTGAGAAAACTCCTCAGTAATTCAAAGAACTATCTGGAATTCGGATTGGGCGGCAGTACAATTTTCGCTTTGCTCAATTCAGAGGCTGAGATAACTTCTGTCGATACCAACCGGGAATGGATCAATTTTATGAAAGGCTACAGATTAATCAGAGAACATCTGGACAAACGGCTGAATGTTGTTTTCACCGATATCGGAAAAACCAAATCCTGGGGATTTCCGGTGGATGAAACTGATTCAAAAAACTTCTATAAATTTTCTTCGCAAATTTTTGAACTGACAGATGCGTCGGTTTATGATTTGATTCTTGTTGACGGACGATTCAGAGTGGCCTGTGTGCTGCAATCCGTGCTGAACTGTCAAAATAACAAAGATTTGAAAATCCTTATACACGATTACTCGTTTAGAGATGAATATAAAATTGTGGAAAAATATCTTGAAAAAATTGAATCTGTCAACAGTTTGTTCGTATTTAAAGTCAAAGGTGGAATCGATGACAACGAGCTGAAAAAGGATTACGAAAAGTACAAAAATCAATCTGCCTGAAATCATGGTGTTTTCTGTTCTCATAGCACATTACAATCATTGGAGTCTGTTTCATCAGGATTGTTATCCGAATCTTCTTCGGCAGACTTTCAAGGATTTTGAAATTGTGATTGTGGACGATTGCTCAACGGACGGTTCATTTCAGAAACTTCAGCAATTGGCGGAAGCAGACAACAGAATAAAACTCTTTCAGAACGAAACCAACAAAGGGGTCGGTTTTACCAAAAGAGAATGTGTCAGCAAGGCTTCGGGAAAAATCTGCGCATTTGCGGATCCCGATGATGCGATATACGAAACAGCAATTGAAGACAGTATAAGCGTCCTGCAAAAAAATGATGCTGTGGCTGCTTACTCTCAAATCATGCTTTGTGATGAACAATTGAAACCGCTCCATCTTTATCCGAGAACACGAAAAATCAAAAACGGAAATCGCTTTTTTTTTAACATCAACAATGAAGTTTCGCATTTCTTTTCGTTTAAAAAAGAGGCTTATTCAAAAACCGAAGGAATCAATCCTGAACTGACTTCGTCAGTGGATTTTGACCTTTATCTGAAAATGTACGAAATAGGTGATTTTGTCTTTATTGAAAAACCACTTTATTGCTACCGTCAGCACCAGGGTGGAATTTCGCAGGCCAAAGAAAAAAAGACTAGTACCCGAAACAACTGGAACAAAGTGTTGTACGACACCTGTGTCAGGAGAAATATCTCCAAAATAGGAAAACACCCAATCAATGAAACATTAGATTTGGCAAAAGTCATTTTTGAAAGAGAAAACAGCTGGGCAAATAAACTAAAAAGAAAACTTTTTTAATATTGTCTCATGCTCCACTACTTTCGTTTTTCGGAACAGTCAAAATATTCGCTCGACGACATCAGCAGGTTTAACGATTTGTGCTATCCGATCAGGATTCCGCACAAGGATTATGACATCTATCGATTTGAAAAAAATCCGTTTGCAGCCGAAAAAAAAGATTTTCTGTACGGTGTTGAGGAAGACGGAAGATATATTGCGCAAATGCTGACCATGCCTGCACCTTTGTCGATAAACGGAAGAGAAGTTCCTGCCTTCTGGGGTCAGGATTATTTTGTTTTGGATGAATTTCGCGGTAAAGGAATCGGAAAGGAACTTGCAAATTATTATCTGAAAAAAGACTATTATATTGCCGTCGGTTTTTCTCCCAAATCGGCGGTAATTCATCAGAAAATGGGTGCCCGAAAAATCGGTTATCTTGATCTGTACAGAAAATGGGCTTCTCCTTTTTCAAAAATTAAATTTCTGTTTCAGAGAGGATTAAAAATTAAATCAAAAAAAATATCTGATTATCAGTTTCCCGAAACTGTAAACGATTTTGAAAGAATTAAGTCTGCCGATGAACTTTATTTTCCAAAATTAAACTGGAACAAAGATGTGCTTGAAAGCATTCGGAACGAAATCTATTTTGAATGGCGATTTTTGTATCGTCCCGACCGGTATTTTGTATATCAGTCAAAAGAAAGATTAACCGGAAATCCCGCGTATTTTGTCTGCAAACCCTATTTCTACAAAGGTGTAAACTGGCTGAAAGTGGTGGATTACAGATTTGACAATTCAAATCCGGCTGAATTTGAAGACATATTGAATGCTGTTGAAATCATCAGAAAAAGAATGAAACTTTTCGGTGTTTTGATTTCATCATCCCAAAAAATCAGCAATCAATTGCTCAAAAACAAAAGCTTTGAACGATACAAACACGAGATCGTGTTGACTACTTTTCCGTTTACACATCCCGAAACCGACGAAGAACACAATCATTTTATGATTAGTTTTGCCGACAGCGATCTGGATATGCACAATCATCTCGGCCGCTTTAATTTTGAGGAAAGCACCGAAAGTACCAATCAATAAAATAACTGTATTTTTGAATTCAAAAATTTCTAAATGACCCACATCCTGATCAAATCTTTTAACCGGCCCTATTATCTGGACAGAAGTCTGCAGAGCATCAAGCGGTTTGTGAGAGGCAATTGCAAAATCATTGTGCTGGATGACGGGACACCCAAAAAATATCTGGATAAAATCAAGGCAAAGCATCCTGAGGCAGAAATCAGACTTTCGGCTCAACACGATTTCAAAGTAGAGTCCATCTGTGAAAATCTGGAGAAAGGCAAGGAAATCGACGGATTTAAAATCCCGGTTTCTCTGTGGTACAAAGCAGTTGAAGAAGCTTCTGATTTTGTATTGGTCACAGAAGATGATGTTTGGTTTACTGAAAATCTGGACATTGATTTGATGGTTGCGGAAATGAAAAATCATTCCGTGGATTTGCTGAAAATCGGTCAATTGAGAAAAGCCGACAACAAACAAAATCGGATTTCTGAAAATATTTTTTCGGAAACTCCCGAAAACCTCCGGACTTTTCCTCCCATGCTGATGGATTGGTTTATGTACAACAAATTCAAATTCTTTTCAATACTCTACCGTCTCGGTTTGGCGGACAATCAGACCAAAAGGGAATACTGGAAATTGAATTCCATACTGATGGGACTTTGGAGAAAAGAATATTGGCTTTGGGTTTGGAAAGATTCAAAGGAAAAAGTAGATGAAAAACTGCAACTGAAAAATGCAGCGCTGTGGTACAGAAAGAACAAGGCGAACAAAAATATGATCGGACGGACTTCAGTCAATCATTTAAAAACCACTTTTCAGTCATCTGCCACAAATTCTTATCACAAATACGGTGTTGATTTCGATATGAATTATTTCAACTTTTTGATCAACGAAGCCTGGTACAATAATGAATTTGACAGTTGTCAGAATTTTCCGAATGATTTTTCTCTCGAATACTTTGATTCATTTTTGGATGATAAAATCAATAAAGATGAATTTCATCAATGGGTTGAAAAATTTAAAAATCAATACCGCAAAACCGGTGTAGAAACTGATTAAGCAATGAAACCACATAAAATCAAAATACTATTCCGTATACGTGCGCTTGAAATGGGCGGCATTCAGAAAGTTTTGATTGACATTCTGAAAAATCTGCCCAAAGATAATTTTGAAATCAATCTGATGGTCAATTTGTTTCAGGGTGAACTGCGAAATGAAATCCCGACTGACATCAAAATCATCAAACTGGCTCCTGGCAAAGAAGACTTCAGTTCCTTTGTTCCCTTGCAAAAAATACAACTCATTTTCAGAAGATTGAAATTGACTATGCTCTGCCGGTTTTCATTCCTGAATCAGTTGTATTATCGCCAGAAATACGATATAGAGATCGCTTTTGGAAAGCCTGAACTGAAAATGGTGTTGAACAGTCCGCAGAAAAACAGTAAGAAAGTTGCTTGGGTCCACTGGGAATTCAGCCATGAACCTGAACTGAACCGAAGTAAATCAACGGTGACTCAACTGCAGAAATTTGACCATGTCGTTTTTTGCTCGGCAAATGTCAGAGAACAGGTCAGGACACTGTACAGAGCAGATTTTAACAATTCATCAGTGATTCACAATGTGATTCATCTGGAACAAATCATCAGCCAAAGCAAAGTTCAAACCGGGGATATTCCAAGATCCAAGGATGATTTATTTACTTTTGTGTCTGTGGGCAGGATCAAAAACGGAAAAGGGTATCCGCTTTTGTTTGATATCCACAAAAATTTGCGGGACAAAGGTTTGAAACACAGAATCCTTATCATTGGCGATGGTGATAAATTTGACGAACTCAGTCACCTGGCTGTAAAACATGGCTTGGAAAACAGTTTTGTTCTTTTGGGCAACAAAAACAATCCTTTCCCGTACATGAAAAATGCCGATTTTTTTATATTGCCCACTCAAAGCGAAGCTTATCCGCTTTCGGTCAAAGAAGCTCTGATCTTGGGAATTCCGGTACTGGCAACCGACACAGGCGGTGTCAGTGAAATTGTCAGCGACGGAATCGATGGTCTGCTGATGAAATATGAGCAAGAAGACATCAGTAATAAAATAAAAATGCTGCTGACAAATCCTGAATTAGTTAAAACATTAAAATCAGGGGCAGAAAAAGCCAAAAACAAATTTGAAATTGATGAAATTTACCGACAAATTGAAAATCTTTTAAAGGCCATACACAACAATGAAGAATAAAATTACCGTCATCACGCCTACTTTCAATCGGGCACATACGCTGGAAAGGGCATTTGAATCACTGAAAGCACAGACTTTGAAGGAATTCAAATGGATCATTATGGATGACGGTTCGACCGATGAAACCAAAAAACTGATCGAAAGACTGAAAACCGAAAGCAGTTTTGAAATCGAATATTTCTATCATTCAAACCGGCATAAATTTCACACCGTTTTTGACGGAATCAAAATGGTGAAAACACCTTATTTTACAATTCTGGATTCTGATGATACTTATCCGCCGGATGCACTTCAGATTCTTTTTGATGAAGCCGAAAAGATTGAAAATCAGGAAGATTTCATTGCTGTAATGGGGTTGTCTATCGATAAAGACGGTAAAATTGTTGGCGACCGGTATCCCGGAGACGGTTTTGACGGAAGCATACTCGAGATGCGTTACAAATACAAAATCAAGGGTGACAAAAACGGAATTTTTATCTCAAATACCTATCAGAAAATTTTGAATAAATTTGAATATTCATCAATTCCTGAAAGAATTAATGCTCCTCATAAAATATTTTTCAATTTTTATGATTCAAAAGGTTTTAAAACAAAGTTTATTAACAAAGGCATTCGCATTTATCATCAAGATGCATCTGATAAACAATCTTTAACTAATCTTCGTTCTAAAGGTGAAAACAGATGGGGTCTTATGCTCGGTTATCTTTCATTTTTGAATTCATACGGAAGTCAATTGTACAGCTACCCGACAGCACTTGTCAGAAATCTGGCAGCTTATCAGATTTATGCGATTGCTAACAAAAAAGGATTTTCAGAAATAATCAAAGATCTGAAATACTTCAAATTACAGGCAATCCTTCTCTATCCGTTCGTTTTTGTTTACACTCAATTTCAAAAACGATTGAGCTGAAAATCATTCACCACTCTTAAAACCGCAGTCTTTGCAGTAATAATGTCTTTGAATATTGCCAAAAGGTTCGCCTGCAATCGCTGAAAACAGTGAAAAAATTATTTTAAAGAAACTCTTTTTTCCGTAATTGAATTCAATATTTTTTGAACCGCAATTTGCACAGCTCAGTGGTTCTTTGCTTTCCTCTTCAAGTATTTCCAGTGCTTTTTCATAATCCTCCTCCCTCACCCTGAGCTCGGTTCCGGCATTGAGTATGCCCGACATATTTGGAAAAGTATTCATAAAATTATCGCCAAACACAAATGCATCGATACCGTTTTCCTCCAGCAGTCCTTTGTGGATAAATGCCAGATGTGACTGAGCATATCTTTTGATCAGTTTTGTCTTCATCGGTTCGGATTATTCAAAATAATCAATGCGGCAATCACACCCGGAATCCAGCCCAAAATGGTGAGTACAAGCACAATCACAATAGAGCCGCAGCCCTTGTCATATACGGCAAGCGGCGGAAAAAGAATCGACAGTATGACTCTGCCCAGACTCATTTTATTTGAATTCTACTTTGAAGTTGTACTGATCAGGATTTTCAATCATATTTGAAATTACGGCTTCACCGGTTACCGTTTTTCCGTCAGGTGAAATTTCAGCATCTTTCAGATTCGAACTTTTCACTGCTTTTGGAAAATGATATTCAAATTTGAAAGAATTCATATCTATCATTTCTTTTGAAGAAAAACCGGAATCAACCGCTTCTTCGTCAAACGTGATACTTCTGTTGAATGATTTTCTTTCGAAATCTTTTGAAGTCAGTCTGTATTGGAGTATTGAACCGTAACCCGTGCCCATATATGCTTCTGCTCCATCTTTGTCGGCAGCATAAAATTCATCAAATGCGGTTTTGATCTTATTCTGATAAGCATTGAAATCGTCAATATTCATTTTGTCGGTTATAAAAACAACTTTTCCGACACCTTCATCCATCACGATTCTGACCTTTGTTTTGTCAAATGATTGTCTGAATTTTGTTTCTGCATCCGAAACATCTTCATCTTCAGGTGTTGACATTGTGCTTGCATCAAGCATTGAACCGATGGTATCAATCGGAAATTGACCTTCCGTCTTCATCGAATCGATTTTCTCGGGCGTGAACATAAAACTCATCATCATCGAAAAATCAACTTCTGTCTGCTGTTCTACGATTCCTGATTCTGACAAATACATTCTTTCGGTAATCTGACAGGAAAAAAATCCGAGCGCCATGATACCCAAAATAAGTTTTTTCATAATTTTTAGTTTGGGTAAAAGTAAAAATTATTTTTTAAGAATGATTGATTTCGGAAATTATAAATCAGGTGTTTATCTGATCAGGATTCAATCAGATTCGGGTGTACAAACCGTTAAGGTGATTAAAAAATAAATCAATTTAAATCATAGCAAAAAAGGTCTTCTCAACAGAAGGCCTTTTATTTTTTCAAAAACTTCAAATCATCTTCGGTTTGGGGATTTTTCCGTAATTTGGCGGAATCGAAAACAATAACAACAAACAGAAATGACAAAACTGAAATTATCGGTACTGAGCCTGCTTTTGTGCGGCGGATTTTTATTTGCCCAAAAGAGCGGCGGGATGTGGATTCCGACCGAATTGAACGAAACCGAGATGAAACAGATGGGGATGAAGATTTCGGCGCTTGATATCTTTAATCCGAATACACCGAGCATCAAAGACGCGGTCGCTCACTTTGGCGGCGGCTGTACTTCTGAAGTGATTTCGCCCGAAGGTCTGCTGCTGACCAATCACCATTGCGGTTTCGGACAAATCCAAAAACACTCAAGTCTTGAAAATGATTATATCAAAGACGGTTTTTGGGCAAAAAACCATTCCGAAGAACTTCCAAATCCCGGACTGACAGCAACTTTCATCGTTGACATCAGAGATGTGACCAACAGCATCCTTCAGGGGACCGATGACGATATGGATGAACAAAAACGACAGGAAATAGTAAAAGACAATATCGATATTATTTCTGCCAATACGGTCAAAGAAAGTTATCAGGATGTGTTTATTCGTCCGTTTTACAAAGGAAACAAATACTATCTGTTCATCACCGAAACCTATCGCGATGTACGTCTGGTCGGTGCACCGCCAAGTGCAATCGGAAATTTCGGAATGGACACCGACAACTGGTCGTGGCCGAGACATGTGGGCGATTTTTCGCTGTTTAGAATTTATGCAGACAAGGACAATAAACCGGCTGAATATTCTGCCGACAATGTTCCTTATACACCCAAACATTATCTGCCGGTCAATTCAAAAGGAATCAAAGAAGGTGATTTTACTTTTGTATTCGGTTTTCCGGGAACCACCAATGAATATCTGCCTTCATCAGCCATCGAACAGATCTTGGAAGTGACCAATCCGACCCGAATCGGAATCCGGGATGTCGCACTCAAAATCCTGATGAGCAAAATGAAAACGGATGATGCAACCCGTATCAAATACGCGTCAAAATATGCAAGAATTTCAAATTATCATAAAAAATGGACAGGCGAAAGCCTGGGACTGGTCAAATCAAATGCGATTCAGAAGAAAAAAGATTATGAAGCCGAATTCACCCAAAGAATCAGTCAGAATCCTGAACTGGAATCAAAATACGGCAGTCTGCTTTCTGAATTTGACGAACTTTACAAAGAGAGCGGAAAATATGAAAAAGCTGAAAATTATTTCAATGAAGCGATTTACGGAAATTCGGAAACCTTTCGTGTGGCACTGCTGATGAACAATCTTTTGAAATCTTACGGTTCAACTAATTTCAATTCGCTCAAAGAAAGATATCAGAATTATCTGAGCGGTCTGTACAAGGATTATGATCCGGATCTGGATCAGGAAGTTTCGCTGGCGCTGATCGATCTGTACAAAAAAGAAATGCAGAAAGAATTTCAGCCCACAGAAGGAATCAATATTACTGCCGATACTTTTAAAAATTCATTTGTAACCGGAAAGACAACCATCAACGGAGTGAGCATTATTGACGATACTGCAAAAGCTTTTGAAAATGAAATTGAACTGCTGACTGCACTTCAAAACGATCCGCTGGTTCAGCAGATTTCGAAAATCGAAGAAGTTTACGGCGAAAAGGTTTCACCGGTTTATACCGGCATACAGTCCAGACTGAGCAATCTGCAGCGAAAATATATGAAAGCACAGATGGAAGTGTTTACAGACAAATTGTTTTTCCCTGATGCAAATTCAACGCTCAGAGTTACTTACGGAAAAGTTGACGGTTATCAGCCGAGCGACAAACCGACCCGTTATGAGCCGATCACCTATCTGGATGAAGCGATGAAAAAATATATTCCAGGCGATTATGAATTCGATCTACCTCAGAAGCTGATAGATCTGGAAGCCAAAAAGGATTTCGGTCCCTATGGTGTGGGCAAAGGAAAAAAAGCAAGAATGCCGATTGATTTTATTGCCACCAATCATACAACCGGCGGAAATTCGGGCAGTCCGGTTCTTGACAAAGACGGAAATCTGATCGGTTTGAACTTTGACCGCGTTTGGGAAGGAACGATGAGCGATTTGAATTATGACCCCGAAATCTGCCGAAACATCATGGTGGATGCAAGATACATACTGTTTATCATCGATAAGTTTGCTGATGCAGGTTATCTGCTGAATGAAATGACGATCATTAAATAAATTCGGGCGTTTTGTATATTGTAAATTGTATAATGTATTCTTGCAGATAATTGATTTACACGTTTATACAAGTTAGAATGCAATTAATTTAACGCTAATAATTTAAAGAAAAGGTAAACCCTTCAAGGGCTTGAAGCCCCTTGAAGGGTTATCTGATATCCAGAATGAATTTTTATTAAAGCGGTTTTACCATCTCCAAGAACCATTCTTTTACTTCATCTTCCAACAGCGAACCGAGTTTTTCTTCACAAGTTTTGTGATATTCATTCAGCCAGCCGATTTCTTCCGGCGAAAGAAGTTCTTTTACAATCGTACTTTTGAAAAACGGGCAGAGCGTCAGTGTTTCAAACTCGTAGAAAGTATTCCACTGCGTTTTTTTCCATTCTCTGACCACCACCAGATTTTCGTGTCTGATTCCGTATTTTCCTTCCAGATAATATCCGGGTTCGTTTGAAACCACCATTCCCGGTTGCAATTCAACCGGATTCAGATCTTTTCTGATATTTTGAGGTCCTTCGTGCACATTCATAAAACTGCCCACACCGTGACCGGTTCCGTGGTTGTAATCCTTTCCTTCCATCCAGAGCGGCATTCTGGCAAACGCATCCAGATGGGTGCCTCTGGTTCCTTTTGGAAATTTGGCCATCGACAAAGCAATCATTCCTTTGAGCACCAGCGTTGAATCTCTTTTGAATTCTTCGGTTACTTCACCCAGTGGCAATGTACGGGTGATATCGGTGGTCCCTTCCAGATACTGTCCGCCCGAGTCAACCAGTATGCTGCCGTCGTTCGTCACTTTTGCACTGCCTTCTTTTGGCGCCGAATAATGGATGATCGCGCCGTTTCCTTTAAAACCGATGATGCTTCCAAAACTCAAACCGACAAAATTCTTTCCGGCTGCTCTGAAATTCTGAAGCTTCTCACCTATTCCAAATTCATCCATTTCGATTTTGCCCGCATTGTGTGTCAGCCAGTGCAGAAATTTCACCATTGCAACACCGTCGCGTACCATCACAGTTCTGAAACCTTCGAGTTCAGCTTCGTTTTTAACCGCCTTCATCAGATTTCCGGGAACTGCTTTTTGGATCAGTGTATTTTGATTTTTAATCGCATCAAATACGGATTGATTGGTATTGGGCGAAATCAGTATTTTTTGATTGTTCAATGATTTCAAATCATCAAAAAATGTATTGTATTCTTTCAATTGAACACCCGAATCAGTCATCAGTTTTTTGGCTTCATCGGTGAGTTTTTCAATATCGACATAAAGCGCTGCATCACTTGAACCGATCATCAGATAAGCCAGAAAAACCGGATTGCATTCCACATCGCTTCCTCTCAAATTCAGTGTCCAAGCCACATCGTCAAGACTTGAAACAATATGAAGACCGGCATTGTCTTCGTTCAATTTTTTTCGGATATCGGTCAGTTTTTCTTTGACCGATTTTCCGGCTCTTTCAACCGGATGAACAAAAACCGGGTTTTTGACCGGTGTACCTCTGTCGGTCCAAACATTTTTCAGCAAAGGCAGATCGACCAGTTTTCTTCCTGAATTTTCCAATTTTGATTCAAGCGCTTCCCAATTCGAATGAGAAGTTGCAAGTGCATTGACCGCAACGGTTGCACCGGCATTGGTTTCAGAAATGATCCAGTCGATATAATTGGGTGTTCCTTCCACACCGTCTTTGAACAGATCGATTCCTGACCCGGCCAGCTCGATCGGCGCCTGTGTAAAATATCGTCCGTCCGTCCACAGACCGGCTTTGTCGGCAAGAATCACCACAAAACCTGCAGAACCGGTAAACCCCGAAAGCCAGGCGCGTTCTTTCCACTGTTCGGGCAAATATTCGCTCATATGCGGATCGGCCGAAAAAACGATAAGTGCATCAATATTGTTTTTCTTCATCTTCTCCCTCAGGGAAGCCACTTTTTCTTTTGCTGTCATCTTTAAATTTTTGGAGTTTAAAGTTATGGATTTTGTCAGAAAGAGGGACTGATATTTGTGTTTTAATTCTAAAAATGAGTCCAATCATTCGAAAGCGTTTTGCCAAAGTTTTCTCTATCTTTGAATCATGTCCGAAGAAATTGGAAATAAAAGAGTATTCAGTCTGTTTGAAGTCTTGAGAAGCATACAGTCAACGATCAGCAATCGGTATGGCAGTGCTTTTTGGGTCAAGGCGGAGATGAACAAACTCAATTTCTATCAGCATTCGGGGCATTGTTATCCCGATCTGGTCGAAAAACAGGACGGAAAAGTGATTGCGCAGCAGAGAGCGACTCTGTGGCGACCGGATTATGACAGAATCAATCAGAATTTTGTCAAAATCCTGAAAGAACCGCTCAAAGACGGAATCAAAATACTGTTTCTGTCCAAAATCACTTTTGATCCGATACACGGACTTTCGCTCTGGATACAGGACATCGATCCGAGTTATACTTTGGGCGATCTTGAAAAAGAAAAACAGCTGAGCATTCAAAAACTGAAGGAAGAAGGAATCTTTAATCAAAACAAACAGCTGAAACTCGCATTGCTGCCAAAACGGATTGCAGTCATTTCGGTCGAAACCAGCAAGGGTTATTCTGATTTCAGAAGTGTGATCGACGACAACGGCTGGGATTACAAATTCTTTTATATGCTTTTTCCGTCGCTGCTTCAGGGCGATAAAGCGGCTGCCCAAATCATCGGTCAGCTGAACCGGATCAAAAAAGTCGGTCATCATTTTGATGCGGCGGCAATCATTCGCGGTGGCGGCGGTGATGTCGGTCTGAGCTGTTACAACGATTATCGGTTGGCAAGAGAAATCGCAACTTTCCCGCTGCCGGTGCTGACCGGAATCGGACACTCGACAAATGAAACGGTTGCTGAGATGGTTGCATTTTCAAACAATATCACACCAACGAAACTGGCTGAATTCCTGATTCAGAAATTTCATGATTTTTCGGTTCCCGTTCAGAAAGCTTCAGATCGGATCAAAGAAATTCCAATTCGGATTCTTGAAGACGAAAAATCAAAACTTGACAGTAGCTTCAAAATTTTCAGATCAACCGTTCAAAATCTGACCGACGGACATAAAAATGCGTTGGATCGGCTGTCGATCGGAATCCAAAAAGACAGTCTGACCATGCTGAGCCGATCACGAATAATGATCAGCGGAATGATTCAAAAAAGTGAAATCAGTCTGAAAAACCGAATCAGAAATGAAAATACCGAAATATACGGGACAGAGGTCAAACTGGCCGAAAAATCATTGGGGCTGATCAAAGAACAGAACCGGCAGATTGAATTTATCCAAAAAAACATCGACAATATGAGTCCGAAAAATGTGCTGAAAAGAGGATACAGCATCAGTCTGCTCAACGGTAAATCGGTCAGCGATTCGTCAAAAGTCAAAAAAGGAGATATGATAGAAACCATACTTTTTGACGGAAAAATCATCAGTGAAGTCAAATCAACCAAAAAATAATCATCAAAATGGAACAAAAAATCACATACACAGCTGCTTTTGAAGAACTTCAAATCATCGTCGGCGAGATTGAAGAAGGCGAAATCACTGTGGACGAATTATCTGAAAAAGTGAAACGGGCAGCGGAACTGATCAAAATCTGCAAAGAAAAACTGAGTTCGACCGAAGAGGATGTCAATAAGATTCTGAAGGAAATGGACGGAAATACAGCTTCCTGAAATTTTTGATCAAAATATTTCATTCAACTCTTTTTTCAATATAATTTGAATTCATCACCCTCAGAAGTCCCATATAATCCAATCTGAAACCGATATAATCACCAACTTTATAATTTTGCTCATTTTTATCCAGATCGATTACCAGCATATCGGAACTCGCTCCAACTATTTTCAGTCCTTTGTCAATTGGATTGAGATGATCAGTTTCAATGTCAAGCAGACCAATGTCGATGATTGCTCTTTGTGAGGATTCATAACCTTTGCTCAGATCAAATTCTTTTATTTCTCCGCTCATATTGTAACCAAGTTCACCCATTGGCATTTTGGGTTTTTCGCTGATTTCAATAATTTCGGCTGACAGTTTGAACACATCAGAATTCATGTTTTCAAACAGCCGGTTGTTGTAAACATCGGTTCCCAGAAACAGGGTCTCTCCCACTCTGAAATGGTTGATTGCCTTTGGCAGCATTCCCATTCCGATCAGCGGTATGGTGACCGAAGTTCCTGCAGAAATATATGGAATTTTTCGGTTGAATTTCGCCTCTATCAGTTGCACATACAATGCCAGTTGTATCAGTTTGTCATTGTTGGGCAGTACGCCGTACATACATGCAAGATTCGTTCCGATTCCGACCACTTCTATATTGGGCAGTCTGAACACCTTTGCATAAAAATCAACAAAATCTTCACCCATCACACCTTCTCTCAATTCACCCAATTCAATCATAATCAGTATTTTGTGAAGTTTACCGATTTTTTGCGCTTCTTCTGACAGCATGCGGATGGTTTCAAATTCAGTATTAAAACTGGTATCCGCCAGCCGAACGATGCTTTTGATGCTTTTTTTTGGTGGTGGCTTGATATAAACTGTTTTTATCGCACTGCTCAGATTTCTCACCGTTCTCAGATTTGAAACTCTTGAATCACAGACTTCTTCAGCTCCCAGCCTGATTACTTCTTCAATAAACAATCGGTTTCCGCAAAGCACTTTGATTACCGGTGCCCATTCAATTCCGTTTGATTTAAACAAATGGTCAAGTTGGAAATAATTCTGAGCCAATTTGTTTCGATTTAATGTTATGACAGCCACAATTCTTATTTTTTCAATCTCATTTCCAGATATTTATTTTCAAACCCAAGTTTCTGGTACAGCCTTCTGGCAGGATTATCGGGTTCTACATGAAGTGCAATATCTCCCTTGGTCTTTTCAATTGTATATTCAATTGCTTTCCTACCCAAGCCGCGACCTCTTTTTTGGTCGTGAGTAGCAATATAAACCAGTATGTTTTCCGGAATATAACCGCTCATGCCGGTGTGATTCACAACGACAACACAGGTAATTTTATCTGATTCATCTCTCAATTCCAGTATAAATCCTCCCGGCTTTCCGTCTTCTGCAAGCGAATAGGAAATCGCTTTTTCAATGTCTCCGACCGGATCACCGTATTTCTGAAGATGACTGAACAGAAAGTCCAGAATGTTTTTTCTTTCTGTTGCTGACGGCGGATTGTTTTTGTCAAAGATTATTTCTTTTGTCATGCCCCATTATAAAAAAATAATCGGTATGTTAATCATGTTTTTGGATGTTTTTTTCATTTAGATAATTCCCAATCTTTAGAACCGGAAACTATATAGTTGTATATTAACAATTTAAATCAAAAAAAGCCCGATTCGGAAAAACCGAACCGGGCCCAATATGCATGTGAGCTTTTTGGTTTATTGTTTAATAAATTCAAGGCTTACAGACAGTTTTACATCATCTGCAACGACCAAACCTCCTGCTTCTGTGGTCGCACTCCAGTTCAGACCGAAATCTTTACGGTTAATTTTTCCCGAAAATTCAAAACCGGCTCTTTTGTTGCCGTCAAAATCGGTAATCACACCGCCAAAATCAGCATTGAGTTTGATGGGTTTGGTCACTCCTTTGATTGTGATTTCGCCTTCCAGGCTTTCACCGTCAAATTTTTCGCCTTTAAAAATCAATTCAGGATAATCGACAGCATTAAAGAAATCATCGCTTTTCAGATGATTGTCTCTGTGTTCGACTCTGGTATTGATTGAATCAACTTTTGCTGCAAATTCAAATCTTGGGTTGCTGAAGTTTTCATCGTCGGTTTCTGCCTGTGCATCAAAATCCATGAACTCGCCGCTTACGGTTGAGATCACCATGTGTTTCACTTTGAACTGCACTTCTGAGTGTACCTTATCGATATTCCATTTTACTGACATAGTTGTATTTTTTTAATTATTTTGATGCAAAGATAAACCGAAACATACAAATATGAATTGATGTATGATAAGAATTCTGTTCAATCAAATGATTTGAAAAATTCTAATTCGGTTAGTTTTGTAATTACCGAACTAATTGTAACTTTGCCGACGAATTTCTGAAAAAAGAGGATGAACGAAGACAAGAGATTACTGATTAGAGACTTTTCAAATTATTTTGAAACCACTCAAAAACTGCCGCCGCTGACCAGTAAGATTTATGCATACCTGCTGCTCGACTGTGAAAAAAAAGGCGTGACTTTTGATGAGCTTGTTGAAACTTTAAATGCGAGCAAAAGTTCGGTTTCTAACAGTTTGAATTTTCTGACCCAGCTGAAATACATCGAGTATTTTACAAAATTGGACGAACGAAAAAGATTGTACAGAATTGTGCCCGACAATATAATCATTCGTCTTCAAAACATTCAGGAAATGCTGAACAACGAAAAAGAACTGTCCAGAAAATTAATGGATTACAAGCTGAAAATGAACAAAAATCCGGAAGAATCAAGCATTCAGAAATCGGGTATTTACATAGAACATTTAGAGTTGGCGGTCAAACAGCTGGCAAAAACCATAAATAAATTAAAATCATTGAATTAAAACACATAACAAATCAAATGAGAAAAATTACATTCCTCACATTGGCAGTTGTACTGACAACGCTGATATCATGCAACGACAAGCAGGCACCCACAGTTGCACCTCCTCCCGGCATTCCGGTAGTTGAGGTGACCAATATGGATCTTGAAGGATACAATGCTTTTCCGGTCAATATCGAAGGTAAGATCAACAACTCGGTAAGAGCTAAAATTTCAGGTTATATCAAAGAAGTCTATGTGGACGAAGGCCAGAGAGTCAGTGCCGGACAGCCGCTGTTCAGACTGGAAACCAATGTTCAGTCGCAGGATGCAAATGCAGCCCGTTCAGCCATCAATGCAGCCCGGGCAAATGTTTCTGCAGCTCAGGCAGGTGTGAATGCAGCACAGGTGGAAGTGGACAGACTTGCGCCACTGGTCGAAAGAAATGTGATCAGCAATGTACAGTTGGAAACTGCAAAAGCAAATCTGGCAAGAGCAAAAGGACAGCTTGAACAGGCAAAAGCTGCAGAACAGCAGTCAAAAGCAGGTTTGAGCGCAATCCAGGCAAATATGGATTTTGCTGTCGTGAGAAGTCCTGTATCCGGTGTGGTGGGGACCATCAATTTCAGAAAAGGAAGTCTTGTCGGTCCGTCTGATCAGACACCGATTACCACCGTATCAGAAACTTCTGAAGTCTATGCGTATTTTTCAATGAGTGAAGCTGAATATTTGAATTTTCTTGAAGATACAGAAGGAAAAACGGTAAAAGACAAACTTTCAAAACTTCCGGATGTGGAATTGATTCTTGCAAACGGTAAGCCATACACCGAAAAAGGAAAAATCAAAACCGTAACCGGTCAGATCGATCCAAAGACGGGAACCATACAATTCAGAGCAACTTTCAAAAATTCTGACGGCGTGCTGACCAACGGAAACAGCGGTTTTATCCATATTCCCCAGCATTTTGAAAATGCACTGGTGGTACCCGAAAATGCTACTTATGAACTGCAGGGAGTCGTATATGTATACAAGGTGATCAACGATACTGTCAAATCAACACCGGTTGAGGTAACTCATCGTCTGAACAATATTGCGATTCTGAAATCAGGTTTGGAGAAAGGAGATATCGTTGCTGCAAAAGGTTTGGGGCAGTTGAGAAACGGAGCGCCAATACAACCGGTGAAAACAGCATTTGATTCGATTGTCAACGTTAAACCGATCATGTAAAAGATTAAAAGATGCTAAAAACATTCATAGAAAGACCGGTCCTCTCCACCGTTATCTCAATCATAGTCGTTATCCTCGGTATCTTGGGGATCATTGCACTTCCGGTTACCCAGTATCCGGAGATTGCGCCTCCAACTGTACAGATTTCGACCAACTATCCGGGGGCAAACGCACAGACGGTACTCGAAAGTGTGATCATCCCGATCGAAGAACAGGTCAATGGTGTGGAGGGAATGGACTATATCAGTTCAACCGCCACCAATACAGGTAATGCAACCATCCAGGTATTGTTCAAACAGGGAATCGATCCGGATATTGCAGCGGTAAACGTTCAAAACCGTGTGGCAAGAGCGACACCATTGCTGCCGGCAGAGGTGAATCGTGTGGGTGTGGTGACTCAGAAACAGCAGACCAGCTCGCTGATGTTCATCACCTTCTATTCGACCGTTCCTCAATTTGACAGAACATTTATTCAGAACTATATGAACATCAACGTGGTGCCCGAACTGAAAAGGGTAACCGGCGTGGGTGATGCAAACGTTTTGGGAAGCCGTAATTATTCGATGCGTATCTGGCTCGATCCGGTCAAGATGGCGAATTACGGTCTGGTTCCGTCTGATATTACAAGTGCCATCAACGAAGAGAGTTTGGAGGCAGCAGCAGGTTCATTTGGTGAAAACAACGGTGAAACCTTTAATTATGTCATTCGTTACAGCGGTAAATACAGCGATGAAGAACAATATCAAAACATTGTGATCAAAGCGCTTCCAAACGGTGAAACGCTTTATCTGAAAGATGTTGCAAAAATAGAACTCGGTGCACAGAGCTATGTGGGTTATTCAAAAACCAACGGCATGGATGCGGTGGGTGTTTCAATTTATCAGACACCTGATTCCAACGCGCAGGAAATCATTATCAATCTGAAAAAGAAACTGGAGGAATTGAAAGTAAATTTCCCGGAAGGATTGAACTACACTGTGGTATTTGATACCAACCAGTTTTTGGATGCATCGATTTCAAAGGTGGTGAGCACACTGATCGAAGCATTTATACTGGTGTTCCTGGTGGTGTTCATATTCCTTCAGGATTTCCGTTCGACACTGATTCCGCTGATTGCGGTTCCGGTTTCGATTGTGGGCACTTTCTTCTTCCTCAATCTGTTTGGCTATTCGATCAACCTTTTGACTTTGTTTGCGCTTGTACTTGCCATCGGGATTGTGGTGGATGACGCCATAGTCGTCGTCGAGGCGGTGCATGCCAAGGTTGAAAAGGAAAAGCGGGCAGGGAAAGAAGCCACTTATGATGCGATGAAGGAAATTGCAGGCGCAATCATATCGATCACACTGGTGATGGCATCCGTATTTATTCCGGTAACCTTTATTCAGGGGCCGACGGGTGTGTTCTATCAGCAGTTTGGTATCACACTGATTGTAGCAATTATCATTTCTGCTGTCAACGCACTTACGCTCAGTCCTGCGCTGTGTGCTTTGGTACTGAGGGTACCCGAAGAGGACAACGGTAAAAAGAAAAATATACTCAGAAGGTTTTTTGACGGATTCAACAAAGTCTTCAAATCGGTAACCCACGGATATGCAAGAAGTTTCGGCTTTCTAATCCGTCACAAATGGGTGACCTTCCTGATTCTTGCGCTTTGCGGTGTCGGAATCTTTATTGCAAACAATACGATGAAAAGCGGATTTGTGCCCAACGAAGACCGCGGATTTATCATCGGTAACTTTGAACTGCCGGCAGGTGCATCATCTGACCGTGTGGCAGCGGTGCAGGAAGAGTTTTATGCACAGGCTTCAAAAATTCCGGGTGTCAGAATGATTACACTGGTATCGGGATTCAGTTTTGTATCGGGTCAGGGATCCAACTACGGTATGGCGTGGATTACTTTGGACGGATTTGACGAAAGAAAAGATGATTCAAAATCGGTTGATGCAATCACCGGACAGATGTTTGGGATCGCAGCCGGGATTCCCGAATCAAAAATGATATTCTTTACGCCGCCGAGCATTCCCGGATTTGGTATTGCATCAGGTTTTGAATTGAACCTTCAGGACAAATCAGGCGGAAGTCTGACCAATTTTGACGAAGTGGCACAGGGCTTTATCGGTGAATTGATGAAACGACCCGAAATCCAGTATGCGCAGACTTCATTCAATACCAATTATGCACAATATGAAATCGAACTGAATGTACCAAGGGCAAAACAGTCGGGGGTTTCGGTAAGTTCGATCTTTAATGCGCTTCAGGGTTATATCGGCGGGATTTATGCGGCTGACTTTACAAAGTTCGGTAAACAGTATCGTGTGATGATTCAGGCACTGCCAAAAGACAGAGCGAATGAAAGCGATCTGCAGAAGATATTTGTCAGAACCGCTTCGGGTGAAATGGCACCCATCACTCAGTTTATGAGTCTGAAAAAGATATACGGACCTCAGAACATTACCCGATTCAACCTGTTTACATCCGCCAAAATCTCGGGTGCGCCAAATCCGGGTTACAGTACGGGTGATGCCCTGGCAGCAGTGCAGGAAGTCAGTTCAAAAACGCTTTCGACCAGTTACGGAACCGACTTTTCGGGGCTGAGCCGTGAAGAGATCAAAGCAGGAAACCAGACGCTGATGATCTTTATCCTCTGTCTGATATTTGTTTACTTCGTACTTTCGGCTCAGTATGAAAGCTATCTGCTGCCGCTGTCGGTATTGCTGTCGCTTCCGGGCGGTGTGATGGGTGCCTATTGGGCGCAGAAGCTCGCAGGGCTTGAAAACAATATTTATTTCCAGATCGCACTGATCATGCTGGTCGGACTGTTGGCAAAGAATGCGATTTTGATTGTTGAATTTGCAATCCAGAGAAGAAGACACGGCGAGACGATTGCTGCGGCTGCGCTGAACGGTGCAAAAGCGAGATTCCGTCCGATCCTGATGACTTCATTTGCATTTATACTCGGAATTATGCCGTTGGTTGTTTCAACCGGTGTGGGTCATATCGGTAACCGATCGATTGCAACCGGTGCTGCGTTCGGACTTTTGGTCGGAACCATCGTTGGATTGTTCAATATTCCGGTGTTGTTTGTGGTATTCCAGTGGCTGCAGGAAAAAATCAGCCCGGTTAAATTTGACAAAAAGCAAATTACAGAATAAAATGAAAAATTTAAAATACACAGCAATCGTTTTGGTACTGCCTGTCCTCCACTCCTGTCTGGCTGTAAAGGAATATCAGCGGCCCGAAAAAGAAGTGGTCAGCGAACAGGCGTTCAGAACCGATCATATCCCTCAGGACAGTTTGAGTTCGGCAAATCTTTCGTGGAAAGAAATTTTCAGAGACGACAAACTGACCGGATATATACAGCAGGCTTTGGACAACAATCTGGACATCAGGATCGCACTCAAAAATATTGATGCTGCAGAAGCTTATCTGAAACAGGGCAAAGCTGCTTATTTCCCGACGATCAGCGGAAATGCATCCTATACTTATGCAAATCCTTCGCTGAACGGTCCTCAGGGAATCGGACTTGACAAAAGGACAGATCTGAATCAGTATGAACTTTCGGCGGGTCTTTCGTGGGAAGCGGATATCTGGGGTAAGATCAGAAGCAATGAAAAAGCAGCTGCGGCAACTTATATGCAGACGATTTCGGCGCATCAGGCGGTGAAATCAGAACTGGTTGCAGCGGTGGCATCCTCTTATTATCAGTTGCTTGCATTGGATGAACAGAAAAGGATCATCCAGGAAACGATTCAGAATTTGGAGGAAAGCCTTGAGACGATGAGACTGCTGAAAGTTGCCGGAAATGTGACCGAAGTAGCTGTACAGCAGACAGAAGCACAGCTGCTCAACGGCAAATCGCTGCTGGTGGATACAGACAATCAGATCAAACTGACAGAGAATTCTTTCTGTATGCTGCTTGGCGAAAATCCGCATCAGATTGACAGGAATTCACTGGCACAGCAAGAGTTGAACGAAAAGCTGAACACAGGCATACCGGTGGAACTGCTGAGCAATCGTCCCGATGTGATGGCTGCCGAATACGGTCTGATCAATGCATTTGAACTGACCAATGCGGCGAGAAGCAATTTCTATCCGTCATTGAGGCTGAGCGCAAGCGGCGGTCTTCAGAGTCTTGAATTTGACAAACTGTTCAATGCTAATTCACTGTTTGCATCGCTTGTCGGTTCGCTGACGCAGCCGATACTGAATGCGCGTCAGGTCAGAACCCAGTATGAGGTGAACCGGGCAAGACAGGAACAATCGCTTTTGACTTACAAAAAGACAATTCTGAATGCAAGCCGTGAAGTTTCGGATGCGCTTTTTACTTATGATTCAAACAGTCAGAAAGCGGTCTTGAAACAAAGCGAATACGAAGCTTACAACAATGCCTACAATTATTCCGAAGAGCTGCTCAAATACGGTATGGCAACCTATCTGGATGTATTGACCGCCAAGGGAAATGCACTGAATGCGCAGTTGGGTCTTGTGAATTCGGAATTTGGAAAATTAAATGCTGTCGTTCAGCTGTACAGAGCAATCGGCGGCGGCTGGAGATAAATATTTATATCAGTAATTGATTTGAGACGGCCTCCGTTTGGAGGCTGTTTTTTTATCTGTCGAAGCTCAAAAACTTTGGACAAATGTCAAAAATTAATTTTTACTTTGGCTAAAATCATTATTTTTGCAAACCAAATGCTCACGTGGTGAAATTGGTAGACACGCCATCTTGAGGGGGTGGTGTCCGAACGGATGTACCGGTTCGACTCCGGTCGTGAGCACCTGACGGGACAAAGTAGAGAAATCTGCTTGTGTCCCGTTTTTATTTTTGTGCAATTCCTTGTTAATCAGTGATATACACTTAATAAAATCGTTCCTTCGGGTGGTTCGAACTTTACCTTTTTCAAAAACGATTTTTTCAGGGTAGATCGAACCAATATCTCTGCCTATTTCATTAAGACCGCCCTCTTTGACCGCCTCCCTTATTTCAATAATTTTAGCCAAACCTTTATCAACCAAATAACCAATTTCCCTCCTCTCACCGTTAATCTTCGTTAATTTCAATTCTAAAGAAGTTATTTTCTTGCCATAATCCATTTTCATCTGACGGTAATCTGAAACGTCTATTTGTTGCGTCGCCAAAAGATCGCGAACATGTGCCAACCTGCTTTCATAATCTTTTATCCCGTCTAAAATTTCCTTTTTTTCAATCGGGTCCGAATCGGCTCTTTCAAGATATAACCTTGTCAGAATTGCCTTAAACCGAGCCTTGCTTTCTATATTTGGGATAAAACGGGACAGATCGGCACGGACATTTTCGTTAACCTTATCGGAACTCACCCTGTGTTTACATTTTCCCTTGCAATGGTAATAGGAATAATACCGGCTTCTCCCTTTGGATCTGCTTCCGGTAAGCAGCCTTCCGCAATTGGGGCAGATCAGAAAACCCCTTAACGGAAACTCATTTACGGTAATAATTTTCGCTCTGAAATTTCGTCCCCTGCCGTCAAGCACATCCTGAACTTCCTGAAACAGAGCCTCGGAAACGATGGGTTGATGCAGTCCCTGTACAAACTGTTCCTCCTCGTCCTTAAAAGCAGATATAAATATTTTCCCACAATACAGTGGATTTCTTATTGCATCCCAAAATGTGTTTTTAGAACATTTCAATCCCTTTTCTTTTGCAGCTTTCCATATCTGTTCCGTATTAAAAATACCCCGGGCAATCTCCTTAAATGCCCATTTCATTATCTCCGCATTGGCTCCATCATGAGCTATATATTTTTTCCCGTTTTCATCGGATTTATTAATATAACCGACGGGAGCCAAACCCATATACCTGCCTTCTCTCTTTGCCCGACGCATTCCATATATAACATTAAGTGCTCTGCGGTCATTTTCCACCTCCGGAGCCGCAAGATAAAAGGCAAGCATCATCTTGTTTTCGGGGATTGACAGATCAAGAGGCTGTTCAATGGCTTGCGGTTCTGCGCCCAACCGCCGAAGCGTACTGATCATCTGGTACGCGTCGCCTGCATTTCGGCTGAACCTGTCCCATTTGGTAAACAGGATTAGATTAACCTTATTCTTTCTTTTTCTCAGGTTTCCCAATAATTCTTTCCACCTCGGACGGTCAAAAGATTTGGCTGAATGATCTTCATAGATTACATGGCGGACTTCAATATTATTCAATCCGCAATACTTCCTCAACATTTCTTCCTGACTGCGCTGTGAGTAGCCTTTATCGGCCTGCTCATCGGTACTTACCCTAATGTATAAATCCGCTGATTGTTCCATAACTCCTATCAATTTTAAAGATGGACAGCTGCTTATCCTTTATTTTTATGAAGATTTTGTACCTGTCCGGCTGCCTCAGGCATCATTTGGCACTAATTTACTAAAAATAACCTGATGAAGTTTAAAACATTGCAGATAATAAAAAAACATCCTCTCTTTAGAAAAGGATGTTTATGGATTTTTTTCAGTTTAGAAAAACAGTATTTGGCTTAATTGTAATAATAAAGCATTTCAACTGCAGCACTTACCTTGTTGTCTCCGATTACTGTCCCGTAAAAAAGAAGTTTTCCCGTATAGACCAAACCAATCAGATTACGTTTATCTTCCGTGTTTCCTTCTTCATAGAACTCATCCAATGCCATCCGGCAAGCAGTTTCTTTTTCCAGTAAGACTTCTATAGGCGGAACGCTCTGCGAAATCGCTTTTAATTTTTTTTCTAATTCGACACAGGAGACTGTATATTGCTTTTTGATTTCCAGATAATCCAGTGGATCAATTTTTTGTGCAGTCAATAAATCTCTAATATGGAACTGCTTGTTTTGCAGTTCTTTTAACATGTTTGAGAGTCGCCTCTTTAACAGCTGAGTGCTGCGTGTCAGCTCGTAATAAGTTTCTGCCACTATTTTTGTGTAGATTTTCATAACCTCATTATCAGGTCTGTACCGGCCCAGTTCTTTGCGGATTGCCAAATCTATTTTTTCTTCCCTGACCCTGTAATGACAACCGTCCCTGCAATGGTAATAGGAATAATACCTGTTCCTGCCTTTGGATTTGCTTGCCGTTAATAATCTGCCGCATACCGGGCAGATTAGAATTCCCCGCAGCGGAAAATCATCTCTGATCTTAATTTTAGGGCTGCTCCCGATTCCTCTACAGTCCAACACTTCCTGTACTTTTTCAAACAATGCTTCCGATATAAGCGGCTGATGCCTGCCTCCGACAAAATGACTTTCTTCATCTTTAAATTTCGACACAAATATTTTTCCGCAATAAACCGGGTTACGAATCATTTGCCAAAATGTACTCTTGCTGCATTTAAGCCCCTTTTCCTTTGCCTGCTTCCAAACCTGCTCCGCATTGTAAACACCTTTGGCTATTTCTTCGAAAGACCAGGTTACGATTGCCGCATCGGAATCATTGGGGGCGATGTATTTGTTTCCTTTTATATCGGTTCTGTTTTCGTAACCTACAGGGGCAAGTCCCATATAGCGACCTTCTTTTTTTGCCCGCCGCATTCCATAAAAAACATTGAGCGCCCGCCGGTCATTTTCTACTTCGGGTGCTGCCAGATAGATGGCCAGCATCATTTTGTTTTCAGGAACAGACAAGTCTAACGGCTGCTCAACTGCCTGAGGTTCTACACCTAATCCCCGCAATATGTTGATCATCTGGTAGGCATCGCCTGCGTTCCGGCTAAAACGATCCCATTTGGTAAAAAGTACCAAATCGGTCTGATTGGGGTGCCTTCTCAGGTTGGCGAGAAATTTCCTCCATTCAGGTCGGTTGAATGATTTGGCTGAATGGTCTTCATAGATTATATCCCGAATTTCAATGTATCTGGCGATGCAGTATTTGCGAAGCATTTCTTCCTGATTCCGTTGTGAGTAGCCCCTATCTGCCTGCTCATCGGTACTGACACGCACATACAAATCTGCCGTTATTAGTCTGTCAGCTTTCATTTGATTCCAAATATTTGGTTACTCTCATCCGGGCAATCTTTTTCAGGAAGATTACCACCTTTGTTTTCTCCTCTTCATTCCATACGACAGTTTTATCATTCAGCGGTTTCTTTGTCTGCTGCGACTTGATCACCATATCTTTCCTTTTCTCTGTCATAGGCTGTTGAACTTATCAAAATGAAAGTTCATGATTCATCAACCACAAAAAGGAAATGTCGCAGCAGTTGGCCTCGTAAGGCAGCATTTGACAGATTGATTTTTCTTTTTGAAGATATTTTTAAATATTCGGATAGCGCCAAGCCCATTTACTTCCCAGCCTCACCCTCCACGTGGTAAAAGCGCTTAGCGGCTATATTCGGGACAGACAATTGGAAAATCCGCAGCTCCCCGCCCTCCAACAGCGCATTTTCCAAATCTCTGTTTTGAAGGCTTTCACAGCCTAAAGTTGATTTCAAAATTTATTTTGGATTTATTTCCTCAAGAAACCGGTAAAAAGGCAGCCAATTTACGGTGGCCGCCAACGCTCAAAACCTGCCAAAAGACTACGGCATAATGGCAGGGCAAATATAGTGGCTTCACATAGTTGTTGTGTTTGCTCTGCCACCCTGCGGGACTTATTCCGTTTCCTTTTGGCTTTTCCCGGCCGCCATATTCGTCTGCTTTCTTTTTTCCGGTTTTTCTTTTGAAAAAATAAGTGGCGAAGCAGAGCGAGCCACACAGCATGGTACCGGGAAAAGAATTTAAACAGAATGTCAAACTTTAAAAACAAGAATTATGAACATCATCGGAAGACTGACAAGGGATGCGCAGGTTCGCACCCTGTCAAACGGAAAACAGCTGGTAAACTTTTCAGTTGCGGTCAATGACAGCTATCGTAACAAACAGGGCGAACGGGTGGAACAGACCACTTACTTTGATTGCGCAGATTGGCGAACAACAAGGTTAGCACCCTTTTTGACCAAAGGCACCCTGATAGAACTCACGGGCAGGGTGTATGCTTCGGCATGGACCGGAAAAAACGGAGAGCCCAAAGCAGGTTTGAATTTCCATACTTCAAATATCAAATTTCACGGTGGAAGCAGGAAATCGGGAGCCTTTCAGGATACCGATCAATCCGAAAAAGACAGGGTATCAGAACAGATAATCGAGGATGACCTCCCGTTCTGACCACAAGAAATCATTCATTTATTTATTAACATTAAAACTTTATCATTATGGCACACAACATCAATTTTAACAAGCGAACAGGAAAGTACAGTTTCTTTTCAGTTCAGGAAAAACCCTGGCACGGATTGGGGCAAGTCGTGGAGGATTACCTTACCAGTGCTGAAGCCATCCGATTTGCAGGATTGAATTACGAAGTCGTAAAATCGCCTTTATTTACAAAAGGTTCGGCAGTAATCGAAACGGCTGACGGTATAGAAGTCGGCAGTGATGAACTGGAAGTACCCGACTATTTCGCCAATATCCGAGCTGATAACAATACGGTTTTGGGCGTAGTCGGAAAGGATTATCACATTGTACAAAACCGCGAAGCCTTTTCATTCTTTGATGCCATTGTAGGCGGAGGAGACGGTATTTTATATGAGACAGCAGGCGCATTGGGCAAAGGCGAACGGATTTTCATTACAGCCAAATTACCCGATTATATCCGTGTAGGCAAGGGCGATGATGTTACTGAAAAGTACATTTTCCTCACCACAAGCCACGACGGGAGCGGAAGTATTACCGCCGCTTTCACACCCATCAGGATCGTTTGCCAGAACACACTGAATGCCTCGCTCAGGAACATGAGTAATGTAATCCGCATCAAACATACTTCGGGCGCAAAACAACGGTTGGAAGATGCGCACAGAGTTATGGGAATTGCCAATACACTGAGTGATCAGTTAGAAAGTATTTTCAATGAATGGTCAAAAGTGAGAGTTACAGACAGCGAAGTGAGAAAGCTGATACAATTGGCACTTTGTCCGAATAAAGAAACCCTTGACCTGATTCAAAAAGGTGCGGAAGATGAGGTTTCCACCGTGTTCAAGAATACTGTTGAAGATGCATTTGCTTACGGCATGATAAGCGATGCCCAACAGATGGAAACCGCAAAGGGTACTTTATTCGGTGCTTATAATGCGGTTACTGGATATTTTCAGAATGTGCGCAGATACAGGGATGACGAAGCTAAATTGCAAAGTATCGTATTGGGTGGAACAGCACAGATTAAATCGCAAAAGGCTTTTAACTATTGCACCGCTTTTGCACAGTACGGTGCGGATATTTTTCATCTTAATTAATGATTTAAAGGCCGCCGCCTGAACAGGCGGCAGCCTTTAAACAACAAAAAAGGTGAGTACTTTACGCTACTGCAGGCGGCAAAAATGAGATTCCTCGCTGCTGTCGGAAACTCATTTTTGCGTTAATTCGGAGCAACCACATTGTCAAAATACGCCCGGGACGGTTCCCCCGATCTGTATTTTGCCAAAGAGGTTGCGGATTTGTCCGCACGGATAAGCGCATCCGGTTTTTACTCCGCTTTGACCGGTACAAAAAATACATTTCCATCCTTTGTCGGAAAAGAATTTTTTGCCTGAATAAGGTGCAACCACATTCTTGTACATCCGGCAGATCACCTGCGCAGCCTTGCAGGTACGCACAGGCTGTCTGCCTCTGTTCTGCGAAAGAGGTTGCGGCGTGTTTGTACCGGGAATCAGTTCTCCCGAACTAACTATTCACCAGATACCGCATCAGTATCCTTCTGACGTCCCTGTTATCCTGACGGGCGGAGATAAAGCTCAGCAGGCGTTTTTGGGGAGTGTCGGCGGGGCAGAAACCAAATCCCTTGTACACTCCGTTTTCAATATACACAAGTCCTTTTTCATCACCGGTTCTGCCGGCTACTTCAAACAGGCGGGTGAATTTTTCAAAGGAGGATTTATTCAGAAAGGCATCCACACGGGCATTATACAGCTCGGCCGGTTCCTGCGCCATACAGGCGCCGTTGCAGACCTTGATATGGAAGCCAAAGCAATAGGATGATGTTTTATAAAGGCCGTTTATCTTCTGACAAAGTCCGTATTTTTCCGTGATACGGTGCAATACTTCCTTTGCTTCCCGCACGCTCGAAAACGAGGTGATTTCTTCCTTTTCCGGTTCTGTTTTGGCAATCCGCAGTGCCTTGTAGCCGTTTACATCGGTCAGGTACAGGCCGTACTGATAAATTGAGCGTCTTTGCGCTCGGTTGTACAAAGGCTGGTGCGTTTTGATCAGTTCCGATTCGTAGAGCAGGGCGATCAGCTCACTGCCCATCACCTCATGATCTATCCGCTTCACCGTTTGCTGTATTTTCAGCGACTTCCGATCCTTACCCGAAAAATGCTGTTTGACACGGGAGCGAATGTTGATGCTTTTTCCTACGTAAACAAGCCGGTCCGTATAATCATAAAAGAAATATACGCCGGGTTCACAGGGCAATTGGTTTATTTCGGGAGTTATATCTTTCACTGCTTATTGATGAGTTCTCCGAGTTTTTTGATTTCTTTTTTCAGCTCCTGAAACATATTGATAACCTCTATATTTTCGAGATTGAAATCACTTTTGGAAAACTCCTTTGTAGCTATGCTGCAGGCAAATTCCCAAATTTCGTAAATATCCGAAAAAGGGATTGCATAGGAATTGTAAAAGTCGTTATCGGGGCATACCACCAATTGTTCTTCATTAATTTTGGAGAGCCTTTTATAGGTGATGCCTTCGCTTCTTGTAATAAATACATAGGTCTTACTTGCTTTCAGACCGGCACGGCTTTCAACATATCTCCCGATTATGTATGAACCGTCAGGATGAGGCGGCATCGAACCGCCCTGAGCAGGGAAAGCCCTGTATTTGCCGGAGCCGAGAAAGGGAAGCGAAATAGTTTGCAGGCTTTCTATATATTCCGGATCCGCATAGCCGGTAAGGTAGCCCATTGAAGCCTTGTGAGGCACGATTTCGATTTTGTTTTCACCTTCATTATCCACTTTTACCGGAATCAGAATGCGGTTGTCCGGCAGCTCCAGTATTTCTTTTAAAGGATACTTCCTTATGTCCACTGATACCAGCAGATCAATGCTGACGTGGAAATATCTTGAAATTTTGATAAGTATCTCAACGGGCGGTTCCGAAGCACCATCTTCGTATTTGGCATAGCGCCCGCGGGTAATCAGCAGGTCGTCAGCCACCTTTCGCTGTGAACAGGCCAGCCCGCTTCTCAGATATCTGATATTTTCAGAAAGAATCGACATTGCTATAAAATTTAGCAGCAAATATAAAATAATTTGCTACAAATGTTAGTAATTTTGACACGAAAAGAATGAATGAGTAATGCAAAGGATGATTGTACATTGTGATTTGGACACCTTTTTTGTATCGGTAGAACGTTTGATGAACAGCAGCCTCATCGGGAAACCCGTACTGATCGGAGGCGGCTCCGACCGCAGCGTGGTCGCTTCCTGCAGTTATGAAGCAAGAAAATCCGGTGTGCATTCCGCTATGCCGATGCGATTGGCAAGACAACTCTGCCCGCAAGCGGTAGTGGTTCGCGGAGACCACGACCTGTATTCAAAGTATTCCGGTATTGTGACAGAGATCATCGAAGAAAGAGTACCTATAGTTGAAAAGGCATCCATAGACGAGCACTATCTGGACATGAGCGGAATGGACAGGTTTTTCGGGACGTGGAAGCTGACACAGGAACTGCGTCAGCGTATCATCCGGGAAACGGGATTGCCTATTTCGTTCGGGCTTTCGATCAATAAGACAGTGAGCAAGATTGCAACCGGAGAAGCCAAACCCTGCGGGGAACGCAAAGTGGACGACGGCACCGAAAGAACGTTTTTGGCACCTTTGTCCATCCGGAAAATTCCCGGCATAGGAAGCAAAACCTATCCGCTGCTCCGCAATATGGGCATATCGCATATTGCCACCCTGCAGCAGATGACTGTCTTTACGATGAGACAGGTTCTCGGTGAGAACGGCGTGAATATCTGGAACAAAGCCAACGGCATTGACAACAGCCCGGTAGTTCCGTTTCATCAGCAGAAAAGTATGAGCAAGGAACACACTTTTGAGCAGGATACCATTGATATGGATCGCCTGAAAAAAAGAATGCTCGCCATGACGGATGAGCTGGCTTTTGACCTGCGCAGCGACGGCAGGCTTACCTCCTGCATAACGGTAAAGATACGTTACAGCAATTTTGACACACATACGATGCAGGCCAAACTTCCTTTCACAGCTTCCGAACGTGTCATTGCGCAAAAGGTGCTTCAGCTTTTTGATAAACTGTACAGCCGCCGTATGCTGATACGGCTGATAGGCGTAAAATTCAGCAATCTGATTGCAGGCGGCTTTCAGGCAGACCTGTTTGACGATACTGCCAAAGACATCAGTCTGTCCGGAGCAATGGACAACATCAGGCGGCGGTACGGCCATCAATCGGTCGTACGCGGCTTCATACTTTAAAAAATGCGGTATGTTACTGAATCTGCACAGCTATTACAGCCTTAGGTACGGAACAATGAGCGTCGCAGCGCTCATTGAAGATATCCGTGCCAACGGATATGATACTGCGGTGCTTACCGATATCAACAATTCATCGGCAACACTTGATTTCATCAGGCAGTGCCGTGAGACCGGTATAAACGGATTGGCGGGAATGGAGTTCAGAAACGGCTGCCGGATTTTGTATGTGGGAATCGCCAGGAACGAACAAGGATTTAAGGAGTTGAACGATTTGATAACCTTTACCAACCGAACAAAATCGGCACTGCCCGATACCGCTCCCGAATTTCAGAACGTATTTATCGTTTATCCTTTTGGTACGGTTAAAGAAACCGTATTAAAAGAAAATGAATTTATCGGTATTCGGCCGGAGGAAATAAACAGATTTATCATTGCTCCCAAAAAACATTGGGAACGCTATGTCATATTACAGCCGGTCTCATTCCGGCCCGGTGATTTTCAGCTGCATAAGCAGCTCAGGGCGATTGACAACAATATCCTGATCTCTCATCTGGCTCCCGAACAAACCGGAAAGGAGACCGAAGTCTTTATGAACCGGACGGAACTGTTGAAAGTTTACAGCCCCGTACACCGGCTGATAGAGAACACCAATCGTTTACTTGCTGATTGCGGTTTTGATTTTGACTTTAAAAGCTCCAAAAACCATAAGACTTTTACCGGAAACCGGTATGATGACAAACAGCTTCTTCATAAATATGCGAGGGATGGTTTTGTCAGAAGATACGGAAAGGATAATAAGCAGGCAAAAGAACGGGTTCTGAAAGAACTGGAGATTATAGACAATCTCAATTTCTCCAGCTATTTCTTAATCACCGACGATATATGCAGGTATGCCCGGAGCCGTAATTTTCATTATGTGGGCAGGGGCAGCGGAGCCAACAGCATTGTTGCTTACTGCCTCGGCATTACGGATGTCTGCCCTATTGAGCTGCACCTGTATTTTGAGCGCTTCCTGAATCCGAAGCGGAAAAGTCCGCCGGATTTCGATATTGATTTTTCATGGCGCGACCGTGACGAAATGTACGACTACATTTTCAAACGTTACCAAAGCGAACATACCGCTCTGATGGGGGCAACAGGTACTTTCCGCGACCGCTCTATCATCCGCGAGCTGGGTAAGGTGTACGGACTGCCCAAAAGTGAAATTGACAGACTGATACGGGAGCCTGAAAATATGCTCAATAAAAATGAAGTAACCCATACCATCCTGTCGGTTTACAACCAGATGGCCGATTTCCCGAACCAGCGCACCATACACGCTTCGGGCGTGCTGATTTCCGAAAAGCCGCTAACCTGTTATTCCGCTTTGGACTATCCGCCGAAAGGATTGCCGACCACGCAGTTTGATATGTATGTGGCAGAAGATATCGGTTTCGAGAAATTTGACATCCTTTCGCAAAGAGGTATCGGGCATATCAAAGATTGCCGGGAATTAATCAAACTGAACAAAGGTGAGACCGTGGACACCTCCAACCCCAAACGTTTCTTTACCGACCCTGTAATTGCCGGGCAATTACGGTCAGCCAATACTGTTGGCTGCTTTTATATTGAAAGTCCGGCCATGAGGCAGCTTATCAGCAAGCTGCAATGCGACAATTATTTGACGTTGGTTGCCGCCAGCTCCATTATTCGTCCGGGCGTGGCCAGCTCCGGAATGATGCAGGCATATATTGAACGGCATCTGAACCCCGAAAAAGTCGAATACATTCATCCGGCATTTAAAGAACAGTTGGAGGACACTTACGGCATCATGGTCTATCAGGAAGATGTGATGAAGATCGGGCATCACTTCGGAGGGCTGGATCTGGCGGATGCCGATGTGCTGCGGCGGATGATGAGCGGCAAATACCGCAACAGAAACCATCTGTCGGAAATTGAGCAGAAGTATTTTCGCAACTGCAAAGAGAAAGGCTATCCCGATGAGACGGCAAGAGAAGTCTGGCGCCAGATGGAATCCTTTGCAGGCTATAGTTTCAACAAGGCTCATAGTGCTTCCTTTGCCGTAGAAAGCTATCAGAGTTTGTTTCTCAAAACTTATTATCCTTTGGAGTTTATGGTCAGTGTACTGAACAATTACGGCGGTTTTTATTCGCGGGAAGTTTATATCAATGAGGCGAGGAAAGCAGGCGGCAATATCTGCCTGCCGTGTGTGAACAAAAGCGGGTTCAATACCTCCATCCGGGAAAACGATATTTACCTGGGCTTTGACTGCCTGCTTAATCTGGAAAACGGTCTGGCACTGCTTATTCCCGAAGAAAGAGAACGCAATGGGGAATATACGGGACTCGAAAATTTCAATCTGCGGACAAATGCAGGATTGGAGCAGCTTGTTATTCTTATCCGGTCAGGTGCATTTCGCTTTTTGGGTTTGGGTAAGAAAGAGCTGCTCTGGGAAGCCCATCTGCTTTTGAACAAAAGCAGAAGCAACCGCTCAATGGGGGGACAATTGTTTTCAGACAACGCAGAACTGCCGCAATTGCCGGTATTCACTACAGACAGGCTGGAAGACCTTTATGATGAGATTGAACTGATGGGCTTTCCTGTTTCAGACAGTATTTTTGAGCTTGCCAGATCGGGTTACCGGGGCAATGCAGATGCAAAAATGCTGAAATCGCTTGAAGGAAAGACGGTCAGAGTGGTCGCTTATCTGGTCACCTGCAAGACTGTGCGGACAAAGAACGGTACGATCATGAAGTTCGGTACCTTCATTGATGTGAACGGAGATTTTATTGATACGGTACACTTTCCGCAAAGCCTGCGAAGATCACCTCTGCGCGGAAAAGGATTGTATCTTCTGGAAGGTAAAGTTGTTATTGACTACGGCTGCGCGGCAATTGAGGTGCACCGTTGTGCAACGATGCCCGTAAAACCTGACCCAAGAAGCGAATGATGAATAAAAAAAACAGAAATACGGAATACGCCATTGTGGACATTGAAACCACAGGAGGCAATGCATCGGGAAGCAGGATAACTGAAATCGCCATTCTCATCCACAACGGAGAGGAAGTTGTTGACCGGTTTGAGACGCTGGTCAATCCCGAAAAGGAAATCCCCTTGCCCATTTTTGCGTTGACGGGAATCAATAATGAAATGGTGGCCGATGCACCGGTTTTCGGAGAGGTTGCCGAAAAAATTTATTCTTTGCTCAGAGACCGGGTCTTTGTTGCCCATAATGTGAACTTCGATTATTCGTTCGTCAGATACCAACTGGATGCACAGGGTTTTAAATTGTCGGTTCCCAAACTGTGTACCGTGCGGATGAGCAGGAAAATAAGACCGGGACTGCATTCGTACAGCCTTGGAAACCTGTGCCACAGTTTGGAAATTCAGGTTAGCAACCGACATCGCGCAGGTGGCGATGCAGACGCCACCGCTGTTTTATTTTCCAAACTGCTGAGATGGGATGAAGAAGGGATTATTTCCGAAATGCTCAAACGAAACTCCGGAGAACAGCAACTGCCTCCCAATTTGCCCAAAACGGATTTTGAAAATCTGCCATCTTCCCCCGGCGTTTATTATTTTAGAGACAATACCGGAAAAGTTATTTATGTGGGCAAAGCCGTCAATATCAAAAAGCGGGTGGCTTCACATTTTACCGGGCATAACCCGGGTGCAAGACGGCAAAACTTTCTGAAAGAAATTTACAATATTTCCTTTGAGGTCTGCGCTACCGAACTTATGGCGCTGCTGTTGGAATGTGTGGAAATTAAAAGGTTGTGGCCGGCGTACAACCGGGCATTGAAAAAATTTGAGCCCGAATTTGGACTGATCATGTATGAAGACCTTGCGGGGTACAAAAGATTGGCAGTAGGAAAGTTAAATAGGAATCAACCCTGTATTCAGGTGTTTCATCAATTGTATGACGGGATCAACGCCCTGCTCGGCCTGATCGAACAGCACGAATTGGATATAAGGTTGTGTTACTTTGGGCAGCAATCCGACCGTTCCCGAAGATCATGCAATACCGATGCGATTCCTTTGCCCGATGTGAAAGTTTATAATACCAGAGTAGAAAATGCGCTGGAACAGCTCAAAGCAGATCAGCCTTCCTTCTTCATTATCGACAAGGGAAGAAACGAATATGAAAAAAGCTGTATCATGGTGAAAGACGGACGATTTTGTGCAATGGGATACATCGACAATGAGACCGGGCTGAATACTCCCGAAGATATTGCAGACAGCCTGGAACGATACCCGGGCAACTATTATATGATGCATCTGATACAGTCATTTGCAGAAAAATTCCCACGAAAAGTTCATTTTCTTCATTCGGATTAAACGATCATTTCATCTCATTAACAGCGATACCGGTTGCCGGAATACTTTAAAATCACTTATCGCTCTGCTATTTCATTTTCTATCCCATTGAATATAAATAAGCTAAATTCAATAGGGGAAAAAGCCCCTTAAAAAAAGGAGCTTTTTCCCCTATTTTCTCAAACATGATATTTATCATGTGTGTACAGCCTGAATCGGCTCTTTTGCTTCTTATTTTTGTTAAAACATTCTTAATAAAATCTTAATACACATGAGAACAGTATATCCTTTGGGCTGTGCCGTGTCTATATTTTTACTGCTCACACCGGCTCCCGACCTTTACTCCCAATCCATCGAATGGCAGCAGGTTCTGGGCGGCGCACACAGCGAATACCTCTATGATGTTAAAGCAACACCCGACTACGGCTTTCTGCTGGCGGGCAGTTCATTCTCCGGCAAAACAGGTAACAAAGCCGAAGCCGGACAGGGCGACTTGGACTATTTCCTCTGGAAGATGGATGAATCGGGGAAAATGGAATGGCAGAAATCATTTGGTGGTTCGGGCAGCGATTACCTCTACAGCGTTGCGCTGACCAAAGAAGGCGGCTATATCCTGGGCGGCAGCTCGGACTCACCCAAATCGGGCGACAAAAAAGAAGACGGCTTTGGCAATATGGATTTCTGGATACTCAAACTCAACCCCGAAGGAAAAGAAGAATGGCAGCTGACATTGGGCGGCATCGGAAACGACCAGCTGCAGAGCATACAGCAGACTGCGGATGGCGGATACATCGTCGGTGGCAGTTCTGATTCCTCACCGATTAAAGACAGCGATGGGAAAACAATCGGCAGCAAAACAGAAGAAACTCACGGAAGCATGGATTATTGGGTGGTCAGACTCAGCCCGGACGGACAGATTGAATGGGAAAAGACCTTTGGCGGTTCTTTTTCCGACCGGCTGAAAGATATATTGATTCTGGAAGACGGCTTTCTGATTGCCGGAGCTTCCAACTCACCCTTGGGAACAGGCAGCAAAACAGTACAGCACTACGGTGAAAATGATTACTGGCTGATTAAACTTGATGACCGGGGAAATGAAATCTGGCAAAAAGCTTACGGCGGCGACGGTGATGATTCGCTTTCACAAATCATTTCAACCGAAAACGGTTATCTGATTGCCGGCAGCTCCAACTCAAAACCGCATCCCGACGGCGGAAAAACAGCAGCCAACGGTGAAGGAACAGATTTCTGGGTGGTTGAGATTGACAAAGACGGCAATACGATTTGGGATGCTGCCTATGACATCGGCAGATGGGATGTGCTGGTATCGGTTGCAGCGACAGGTCAAAACGAATATCTGCTCAGCGGTTATGCTTCTTCGGAAACACTGGGCAGAAGAACCGACAGCAAAGGAGTCAATGACTATGCGGTCATAAAGATCAATTCAAAAGGAGAAAGCCTCTGGCAGAAAACCATCGGCGGCATGGGCAGCGATCAGCTGAAAGGCGCCGTACAGATGAGAGACGGCGGTTATCTGCTGGCCGGAAACTCGGATTCCAAAAAGTCGGATGACAAAGACCGGGCCTCGATAGGCGGGAACGACTACTGGGTGGTGAAATTAGGCAGTGAAAACAAAACGACCGAAGACAGAAAGTTGGTCGAGGTCTTTCCCAACCCTACCTATCAGTACACCAATATTGTCATTGCCGAAGACTTCAGAGAAGCCAAAGCGGAAGTATTTGACCTGAACGGCAGGAAACTGCAGACCAGAGAGCTGCCCTACCGCAGCACCGCAATTGACCTGCAGGGCTATCCGCCGGGGGTGTACATCATCAAAATTACAATTGACGGAAAGACAGAAGAGGTGAAGGTGCTCAAGAAGAGAAGTAAATAAATAAAAAATTAAAGTTAAATCAATATGAAAATAATCAATATCAATTGCAGTTTATCATTTTTTAAAATTCCGATATTTTTTATCCTGACAATAGTCCCATTAAACTTACTAAGAGC